>OIYG01000346.1_pt1 | contig 47379 bp, 43 predicted proteins | sample 1587861 | NCBI WGS metagenome assembly OIYG01 (sample SAMN03283272) | human gut metagenome | biome: human-associated habitat; material: feces | host: Homo sapiens | place: Peru | collected 2012
CTCAAGTGATCAAACATTCAAAACAGAAAAAAATTTAGGTTGGAGAGTATTAGGAATAAATACAAAAGGAGAAATAGAATTAATAAGTGATAACTCAACAAATAGTAAGCTATATTTAAATGGAGAAAAAGGATATTTAAATGCAGAAGATGTATTAAATAACATGTGTAATGAATTATATGGAAAAGGAGAACACGCAACAGGAGCAAGAAGTTTAAATGTAGAAGATATAAACAAATTAGGAAATTATGATCCAACAACATATAGTGGATATGGAGATATATACACATATAGATTTCCAACAAGTGGAGAATATATGCAATATAAAAGAACAAAGGCAGATGGAACATTAGTAACAGATTGGACAAACATAACAAACGCAAATTATCAAACATTTAAAGTGCCAGGAGAAAAAATAATAAGTGCAGATAATAGAAATGATACAGGAAGAAGCTTAGAGAACACTTATTATTCCTATACTATGGCAGACAAAGTAAAACAAACAACAAGTGATGGAAAGAAGATGTCAGATATAATAACAAATGGAACAGGAACTAGTTCTAAAAATCAATGGTTGGCTTCTCGCTTTGTCTTTGGGATTTTTGGCAGCGCGGACTGGGGCTTGTTCAGTATTAACAGTGATGCATTGGACGGGTACTTATTGTATTATTCTTATGGTCGCGAGAGCGGCAGCGGTTATTATGTGCGCCCCGTAGTTTCTCTAAAATCTGATATCCAATTAAGTGGAAATAGCAATGATGGATGGACAATAAAATAAAATATATAATAAAAAACTCTTGACAAAGAGTTTTTTTATTATATAATATATACGAACAAAAGTTCTAAAAGGAGAAAATATGATTAGTACATTACATATAAAAAATATAGGAATTATTGATGATCTAAGTATAAATTTGAATCAAGGTTTAAATATTTTAACAGGAGAGACTGGTGCTGGTAAAACTTTAATAATTGATTCATTAGGAATTATTTCTGGAGAGAGATTTTCTAAAGAGATGCTTAGAAAAGGTGAGGACCATTCTTTTGTTGAGGTGTGTTTATATTTACCAGAAAACGAAAATGCTATTGATGGTAATATTATTGTTTCTAGAGAGATTTACTCAAATGGAAGAAACATGTGTAAAATAAATGGAAGAATGGTTACTGTAAATGAGTTAAAAGAATTTATGCAAAATATTTTAGATATACATGGACAACATGATAACCAATACCTGTTGAATGCATCAACACATATTGAATATCTAGATAACTTTTCTAGCAAAGAATTAAATAAATACAAAGAAGAATATTCAGAGTTATATAATAAATATTTACAAATAAAAAAAGAGTTAAAAAACAACTATGGAGATGATAAAGAAAAACAAAGAAAGTTGGATTTATTAAAATATCAATTCGAAGAAATTAGCAAAGCAAATTTGAAAATAGGAGAAGATGACGATTTAGAATCTAAAAGAGAAATAATATTAAATTCTGAAAAAATAAATGAAAACTTAAATATTGCCGATTTAGAGGTATCAGAAAAAGCAATTGATTCAATAAACAATGCAATAAGAGCATTAGAAAAAATAGAAAGTTTCGATGAAAACTATTCTAGAAACTTAAATGCACTAAAGAGTAGTTACTACGATATACAAGAAATAGCAAGAGATATAAGCGGAATGAGAGAAGAAACATACTTTGATGAAGAAGAAAGACAAGAAGTAGAAAATAGATTAGATACTATATTCTCATTAAAAAGAAAATATGGAAACACAATAGAAGAAATAATAAAATATGGAGAAGAGCTAGAAAAAGAAATAATCCAAATAGAAAATATTGATGAAATAAATAATAAATTAAAAGAAAAATTAAATAATATAAAATCAAAAATGTATAATATTTCTAAAAAGATGGATATAATAAGAAATGAATATGCAAAACAACTAGAAGAAAATATAAATAAAGAATTAGTAGATTTAGAAATGAAAAACGCAAACTTAAATGTAAAAGTAACATTTGATGAAACTCAAGAATACAATAAAAATGGTCTAAATACTGTTGAATTTTTAATAAGAACAAACATAGGAGAAGAGGCAAAACCACTTGTAAAAATAGCATCAGGAGGGGAAATGTCTAGAATAATGCTTGCAATTAAAAATGTATTATCAAATGTGGACATAGTACCAGTAATGGTGTTTGATGAAATAGATACAGGAATAAGTGGTATAGCTGCTAAGAGTGTTGGAGAAAAACTAAAAGCAATATCTAAAAAACATCAAGTGTTATGTGTAACACATTTAGCAAGCATAGCAGCAAAAGGAGATTATAATTACTTTATAAGTAAAGAAGTTCACAATGAAAAAACAAGTACAAATATTAAACAATTAAATGAAGAAGAAACAATAAAAGAAATCGCAAGAATCTCAAGTGGAGAAATAACAGAAATATCATTACAGCATGCCAAAGAATTAAGAAAATAAAGTTTGACAACATACAAAAAAGGTGTTAAAATAATAAAAATATTAATAATGCGATGAAAAAGAAGAAATATATTATTTATTTTAAGAGAGCTAGAGGTTGGTGAGATCTAGTAATAAAAATATATGGTGGAGCTTTGGAGCATATAAAGAAATTAAGGAGAGTAATTTTAATTACTAATTAGGGTGGAACCGCGGAAATGAAATTTCGTCCCTAGGTGTATATGTATTTATATACCTAGGGACTTTTGTATAAATAAAAATATTAGGAGGTTTTATTATGTTAGATTCAATGGACAAAATCGTAAATTTATGTAAGAACAGAGGATACATATATCCAGGTTCAGATATCTATGGAGGACTTGCAAATACATGGGATTATGGACCATTAGGAGTAGAATTAAAAAATAATGTGAAGAAAGTTTGGATGAAGAAATTCATTCAAGAAAATAAGTATAATGTTGGATTAGACTCAGCAATTTTTATGAATCCAGAAACATGGGTTGCAACAGGCCATGTTGGAGGATTTTCAGATCCATTAATAGATTGTAAAGAATGTAAAACTCGTCATAGAGCAGATAAATTAATAGAAGAATGGATGCATGAGAATAACTGCGAAGAAATAGTAGATGGATGGCCAGATGAAAAAATGATAGAATACATGAAAGAACATCATATAGGATGTCCTAATTGTGGTGCAGAAAACTTTACAGGAATACGTAAATTTAATCTAATGTTTAAAACATTCCAGGGAGTAACAGAAGACTCAACAGCACAAATATATTTAAGACCAGAAACAGCACAAGGAATATTTGTAAATTTTAAAAACGTAATTAGAACAACAAGAAAGAAAATACCAATGGGAATTGGGCAAATAGGAAAAGCATTTAGAAATGAAATAACACCAGGTAACTTTACATTTAGAACACGTGAATTTGAGCAAATGGAATTAGAATTCTTCTGTAAACCAGGAACAGATTTAGAATGGTTTGCATATTGGAAAGAGTACTGTAAAAAATTCTTATTATCATTGGGAATGAAAGAAGAAAACATAAGACTACGTGACCATTCAGCAGAAGAATTAGTGTTCTATTCTAAAGCAACAACAGATATAGAATTTGCATTTCCATTTGGATGGGGAGAACTATGGGGAATAGCAGATAGAACAGATTATGATTTATCAAGACATATGGAACATTCAAAACAAGACTTAGCATATCAAGACCCAGTAACAAATGAAAAATTTGTACCATATGTAATAGAACCATCATTAGGATGCGATAGAGTAACATTGGCATTTTTATGTAATAGCTATGATGAGGAAGAAATAGCAGAAGGAGACGTAAGAACAGTTTTACATTTACATCCAGCACTAGCACCATTCAAAGTAGCAGTATTACCACTTTCTAAGAAATTAAGTGAAAGTGCAGAAAAGATATATGAAGACTTATCAAAAGAATTTATGTGTGATTATGATGAAACAGCAAGTATAGGAAAAAGATATAGAAGACAAGACGAAATAGGAACACCATATTGTGTAACTGTAGACTTTGAAACAGAAAATGATGGATGCGTAACAATACGTGATAGAGATACAATGGAACAAGAAAGGGTACCAGTAACAGAATTGAAAAACTGGATTAATGAAAAAATTAAATTTTAATTACTATGAAAAATGTCTTACATTTCGTATCATGAAATGTAAGACATTTTACTTTATGTTGGAAATAGTATATCTATTAATCTCCTAAATCTCGTTCATATAAATCCTTTATAAAAACATCTTTTTCTTCAAAATTATCAACAAAACCAACTTTTGCTGTATCATTATTTAATTCCTGAATCCAAACAGCTCTGTCATCATAGAATATATCTGTCTTTTCTTTATTACTTAAAACAGCTTGTACTCTATTAATATCCATAAAAATCACACTCCAATAATAATAAATTTATAATAAAATTATATCCAGATGTGATAAGAAATATGACATATGATTGACAAAATAATAAAAAATTTATAAAATTGAATTGTTAAAGGAGAATATTAAATGGAAAATAGAGTTTTTACTAAAATAGACGAAGAATTTATTTGTGATAATTGTGGCACTAAAGTTGAAAAATTGGGATATACATGTAGAGATCATTGTCCAAAGTGCTTACATTCAAAACATGTTGATGTTAATCCAGGAGATAGAAGCGAAACATGCCATGGCGATTTAGAACCAATAAGTGTAGAAATTAGTCCTAAAAAAGGCTATGTAATTATATATAAATGCAAAAAATGCGGAGCTATTAGAAAAAATAAATCCGCAGATGATGATAATATGGAATTGATAATACAGTTAACAGCCAAACATTAAAACATGTATAACATAAAGAATCATTAAATGTAAAGGGTAGAAAATATAAAGTAAATATTTTATATTTCTGCCTTTTTTTCCATTATATAAATTTATGATTAATAAAGATATTAAATTAGAAATCACAAAATATAAATAAAATACAAATGGTGTTTTATAATATGCCACTAAATATTTAAGAACAACAGCAAATATAAAGCTAGAGTTCATTAGAAGTCTATTATTTTTAAATAAGTAGAATAAAAATATTATAGTAACACCAAACCAACCATAATCACAATGAAAAAATTCAGCAAGTGCAATTAATAATATAACAGGAAAGATTCCTAAAAATTTATTCTTAGATTTATCATATATTAATATAGAAAGTAATCCTAATAAAAGTGTGAAAAATATATTTAATGTTAGTCCACTTTCACCTAAGCACATTAAAAATAAAGAAAAAGGAACTTGTGAAGCAATAGCAAATAAAAATAGTCTAAAAATATACAATTTCAAGTTTTTTGTATGTTTATATCCTTCAGAAATTTGAAAAGCAAATATAGGAAAGGAAATTTTTCCTATAACATTTAAGAAAGACGTTTTATTTAAAAATATATATCCACAATGGTCGAAAAGCATTGTAATCATTGCTATTATTTTTAATGCAAAACTACTCATTTTAATTCTCCAATCGATAATATTGAATATATATTATCACAATCGGACAAGAGTGTAAATATCTTATAGTTTTATTTTAGTGTATCTATACATATTACAAATATCACAATCTTCGCAAATTGTAATTTTATTTTGAAAGATTAATTTTAAAGTTTCAATGAATTCATCCTGAAAACCATTAACTAAATGTATAGTTATCTTGTGTGGCAATAAATTTAATAAAGTGTTTAAAGCAAGGTCATTAGAAGAAAATGTTATATCAGATATATACTTTGCTTTTGTTATATTATCATTGCAGGAAACAATGTTTTTATTATCATCAATAATAATAGAATCTTTATTTTTATAAATTAAATGCAAATGTTCTAAATTAGAAGATGAAGATTCAGAATTTATATATAATCTTAATATGTTTACAAATTCAATGTATTCTTTATCTATTAAAAATTGATTAACAGCTAAATCTACTTTTTTATCTATAAGGTCTTTATATTCTTTTAATCTAAAATCTATAAAAGATTTGAAATATAAAGAATGATGATTTAACAAATGTTTAAATATTGAGTTATTGATTAAATCATACTTAGTATTAATAGCATCATATTCTTTTAATAATTTTTGAGTGTTTTCTATTATGGATTTTATTTCAAGTTTATTAAAATAAAAATAGTTTAAATATATAGAATCTGTTATCAAATTATCTTCATAAAAAAGAATAGTAGCTTTAGTTAAAATATTAGAAATAGAATTAATAAAGGTAGTAGTGTTAATATCTTTATAATGTATTATAATATTAGAAAAATGTTTAAAATCTTTAATGGAAATGTAAGTTTCCTTCATATTTAAGTTTTCAAAATTTTCGAGTAGATAATCTATAACTGTTTTATTATTTGTTTTTATACATATTGATTTCATAAAACAAAAAAGCCTCCTTGCATAAAAATATTATCTACTGAAAAGTTTTAGATATACATTATTTTATTCAAAGAAGTTTTTAAGTGTTAAGAAAAAACATAGTATTTTAAGTTGTACATTCTAGTAAATAACTTAAAATACTATGTTAAATAAATTTAATAATAAATCATATAATCAATATCAGGGAATATAGGATCTTTTGAAACTATGTCCTTCAAAAATTTAGAATCTATATTATCTTCTTTTAATTCATAATATAGTTTAGTGAATCTTCCTATATGATCTTTAATTCTTTTCTTTGCATAATCAACCATTGTTCCATTAGTGATTATAAATAGCCAGTCACTACTTTGTGCTAAAAGTAATTCTCGAGCACATTGATTTAAAGCAAGTAGCTTAGTTTTATCTTTTTCATTAGGAAATAAATGAGCAAGTTCAACCATTCTGTCACCAGCTTTATGCAAATGTCTGTGAATATAGTCATTTGTTTGGTTAAGCCAAACACCATTATAACCATTAGCACCCCAACTAGAACGACAAGGAGTAGATTCTTGCATTTCTGGATATTTATCTATATACTCACCAGGAGTAATTAATGCAAAATTACAATTATCATAATATATTTTTTTAAATAAAGTATAAAGCCATAAAGGACCTTCATACCACCAATGACCATATAGTTCGGCATCATATGGACATAAAATAACAGGTGGTTTATCCATATATTTAGCAATATCATTAATTTGAGCTTGTCTACAATCAAAGAAATGACCAGCTTGTTTTTCAATAGAATCTAAAGCCCATTGTGGGTTATAGTAATCTTTTTCACAATCTTTTCCTGTAATTCTGTAATACTTAATTCCTGTTGGAACTCTAACACCATTAGATGCTATATAAGGCTTAATATAATCATATGGGGCATCATAACCAATATCTCTATAAAACTCTCTGTAATTATAATCACCAGGATATCCATTTATAGAACTCCAAACTTGTCGTGAAGATTCTAAATCTCTACCAAAAGCAACAACACCATCTGGAGAAACTATAGGAGCAGCAGTACCATAAATTGGAGTAGGATTTGCATATAATATACCGTGAGTTTCTGTTATTACATATTCTATACCAAATTCTCTTAAATATTTATCAGCCTCTGGAACATATCCGCATTCAGGAAGCCAAATTCCACGAGGTTTTTTACTAAAATATTTTTCATAAGTTTGAACACCAACTGCAATTTGAGCCTTAATAGTTTTTTCATTAACAAATAGTATTGGAAAGAAACCATGAGTAGCTCCACATGTAATAATTTCTAAAACACCAATATCTTGAAAATGTTTAAAACCAGATATTAAATTACAATTATAAATATCTTTAAAAACATGTAAATCATTAGAATATCTATCCAAATAATATTTAGATAAGCTATTTAATCTTTCATCATAATTAGTACGTTCTAATTCTTTATTACAAAGTTCAATATGTGTTTCTAAATATTTTATATATCTTTTTTGTAATAATTTGTTATCAAGCATAGAAAGAAGAGGAGGAGTCATTGACATTGTGATTCTAAAATCAACGTGTTCCTCCTCTAATTTTTTAAAATTTAATAAAAGTGGAATATATGTTTCCGAAATAGCTTCAAATAACCATTGTTCTTCTAAGTAGTCTTCACTCTCTGGATGATGAACAAAAGGTAAATGAGCATGTAATACAAAGCTAACATATCCGTTTATTTGTTTCATTAGTATCTCCTTAAAATCTAATTATTAACTCCAAGATGAAGTTGAAGATGATGGATTATTTATTCTTTTGCTATTAAATTCATCTAAAATTTCATCTTTATATAATTTTTTATAAAAATCGTATACACTATATAATTTATTAATTCCTATTAAACGTAAGCTACCAATATCTTTAGAAGAAACAGTATTTGTTTTTACATTTTTAAAATTAACTTTATTTGGTAATTGTTCTAATAAGATGTGATCGTTTGGAAATTCAATATCATTAGAAGATGAAATATAAATATAGTCAGAATTTATATTTGCTTCAAAAGAAATTGGCTTTCTTGCAAGTTCAACTTTATAATCACAATCAGCATCATTAACATTTATATACCAACTATTTGCAAAATCATCAATTTCAACTTCAAAATTATAATTTTTAGTTAAATTAAAAATTTTTAAAATAGGTTTTGTAACATTAAAGAAGTTCTCACCAAATTCATCTATAAAATTTTTTCTGTCTGCATCAGAAATATCCCAATAAACAAAAAGAATATTAGGAGTCTGATATAGTATTTTTACAATTGTCTCATTATATCTATAAGGTAAATCATAGTATTCTGCAATAACACTAGTTTCTAATTCTTTTTTCTTAGCAGTAGAAGAAACCTTTTTTGTAGTTTTCTTTTTGGCTACTGTAGAAGTACTTTTTTTAGTGGTTGCCTTAGCTGTAGTCTTAGTAGTTTTTTTAGTAGTCTTTTTTGCAGAAGCAGATTTACTAGTTGTAGTCTTACTTTTAGCAACTGAAGTGCTAGTTTTTTTTGTTACTTTTTCATTTTTTAATTCTTCTTTTTTTACATCTTTTGTAGTTCTTGGCATTAAACTAAAATCCTCCTTGGTAAAAATAAATAATATCCATTACATAATATACTAAAAATAGAATAAATACAAGAGAAAATACAATATTTTTAAAAGAAAAAATGTTTAAAATATATTATAAAGTTTACAATTAAACTAGATTTTTTTATGTATTAGGTATATAATATGTTAAAACAAAAAGAAAGATAGATGATTATGGAAGATAAACATATAGTAATTGGCATTGAAGGACTAGTAGGAGCTGGTAAAACAAGTATATGTAGAGAACTGCTAAAAGAAAATAAACAAGCAGTTTTATTAAATGGAGGAAACTTATATAGAGCAATAGTGTACTGTTTACTAAAAGAAGAACCAAACATATTAAAATTAAGAAAAACAACTAAAAAAGTAGATATAAAAAAATATATGGATGACTTAAATGTAGAAATAAAAATAGAAAATAGAGAATCTATAATCTATATAGATGGAAAAAAAGCAAACGAAAAAGAATTACAATCAAAAGCATCATCATTAGCAGTTTCAATAGTAGGAGGAATTGCAGATAATACTAATTTATTTAAATATGCAGAAAATTTAATAAATGAATTAAAAAAAGAAAATGATGTAATAGTTTCAGGAAGGTCAATAATGAAAATCTATCCAGAAACAGATTATCATCTTTTTATAACAGCATCACTAGATGAACGTGTAAACAGAAAATGCATACAATATAAAGGAAAAGAAACCAAAAAAGAAGTAAGAAAAAACATAAAAATTAGAGATTTCTTGCAAAAAATAGCAGGATTTTATAAGATATATCCAAACACAATAAAAATAGATGTAACAGATTGCAAATCAGTAAAAGAATCAACACAAAAAGTGATGGAATATATTATTTAAGGAGGTAAAAATGTCTTATATCAATAAAAAATTAATAGAATTAAATAATTATTTAAAAAACAGAAAAGTAGCAATAATAGGTCTAGGTGTTAGCAATATACCATTATTAGATTACATGCATAATGTTGGGGCAAAAGTTACAGTTTTTGACAATAGAATAATTGAAGATATACCAAAAGATACAATGAAAAAAATAACAGATTATGCAATGGAATTTTCATTGGGACCAAATAATCTATCAAAGTTAGAAGGATTTGATATAATATTTAGATCACCAAGTTGTTTACCAACAGTACCGGAATTACAAAAAGAAGTAGAAAGAGGAGCAATATTAACATCAGAAATAGAAATGCTTATGAAATTATGTCCAGGAAAAGTAATAGGAGTAACAGGAAGTGATGGAAAAACAACAACAACAACATTAATATATGAAATTCTAAAAGCAAATGGTTATAATTGCTATTTAGGAGGAAATATAGGAACACCTTTATTTACAAAATTAAGTGAAATGACACCAGATGATATAATAGTATTAGAGTTAAGTAGTTTTCAACTAATGGGAATGGAAATAAGCCCATCAATATCAGTAATAACTAATGTATCTCCAAATCATTTAAATGTACATAGCTCATATGAAGAATATATAGATGCTAAAAAAAATATATTCAAATACCAAGATAAAGATGGAATAGTTGTTTTAAATTATGATAATGCAATAACAAAAGCAGCGGCAAAAGAAGCAAATGGAAAAGTAGTATTCTTTAGTAGCAAAACAAAATTAGAAGATGGAATCATATTAGATGGAGATATAATAAAAGAATGTAAAGACAAATTAAGAAGACACATATTAAGCACAAATACAGTAGCACTTAGAGGTGTTCACAATTACGAAAATATTTGTGCAGCAATAGCAGCGACATCATCACTGGTAAAAGTAGAAGATGCAGTAAAAGCAGTACAAGAATTCAAAGGAGTACAACATAGATTAGAATTCATAAGAGAACTAGATGGAGTAAAATGGTATAATGATTCTATAGGAACAAGTCCAACAAGAACAATAGCTGGATTACACTCATTTGATGAAAGGATAGTCTTAATTGCAGGTGGGTATGATAAGCACCTAGATTATACACCTATTGCTAAACCGATATTAGAAAAAGTAGATAGTTTAATATTAATAGGTGATACTGCACCAAAAATATTTGATGCAGTAAAAGAAGAAGCGGAAAAACAAGGAAAAGACATAAAAATATATATGTGTGATGAATTTAAAAATACAGTATTAGTTGCAAAAAAAGTTGCAAAACCAGGGCAAATAGTATTGTTTTCACCAGCAAGTGCAAGCTTTGATTTATTCAGAAACTTTGAAGAAAGAGGCAACAAATTCAAAGAACTAGTAAACAACATATAAAATTAACAAAAATATACAAAACCTCATAATATATAAAAAATATATTAGGAGGTTTTTTTATGTATAATTATTCTTATGAAGATTATATGAACAATTTATTAGGATATAATATAAATACTAGAAATAATATGTATTCAATTCCAATGAATATAGAACCAAATGAAGATGAAAATGCTTACATAGAAATAAATGAAACTAAGAAAAATGAATTAGAAGAATGTTATCCTGAAATATATAAAATAGTTTATCCTATGATTTGTAAATCATGTTTATATGTTACAGAAGAAATAACACCAGAGTTAGTAGAAAAAATAACTAACGAGATATATGAAAATCTAGAAACAGATGAAGTTCCACAAGAAAAAAGAGGTGCAGAAGTAAAAATAAACTATAGTAATATTAGAAACAATAGAAATATAGGCCGATATAATAGAAACATTAACCCAAATATAGAAAAAGAAGAAAAAAGACAAAGAAACTTCTTTTTGAATGATTTAATAAAAATATTAGTTTTGAGGGAATTAATTGGGCAAGGAAATAGACCACCAATACCATTTCCACCAAACAGACCGCCAATGCCAAGAAATAATGAAAATATAGATAGATTAAAATTCTAAAGCAAAAAACTTCTCTTTTGTAGAGAAGTTTTTTGCTTAATTAAATCATTATATATAAATAATTTAATTACATTTGTTGTTCGCCAGGTATTATATAATCAACAATACCGTAAATAACAGCACCAATTATTGCTGCCATCCAAGATATAGAATATCCTGCTACAAAGAACTGAGTTACATATAATGTAATTGCAGCTAAAACGAAACCAACAAATCCCTTACCAAATGGAGAAGCTTGTAGACCTGTAAACTTTACTATTAGATAATCTATTACAGTAAGCACTATAGCAGCAATAGCTAAAGTCCAAATATTATTGATTGTAAAACCAGGTGTAAAGAAAGCTGTAACAGCAAGAACAATTGCTGCAGTAACAAGTCTTCCTACAATTTGTCCAAAGGTAGAAGTTTGATTTTGTGAGTGAACATTATCTTGATCAGCCATAATAACCTCCATTAAAGTAAACTTGAACTAAATATTTAGTTACAAATATATTTTTAACTAAAAATAAAAAAATATGCAAAATAAAAGAAAAGGAATATTTTTATAAAATTTGAAAAAAATATAAATACAAAAAATAATTTAAAAATTAAAGAATCGGAAGTAGGAATTAGATATGTTAATAACATTTGTGAGAACAATAATTTTATATATTATAGTGTTAATAGTAATGAGAATGATGGGAAAAAGGGAAATTGGACAATTACAACCATTTGAACTTGCGATATCAATAATGATAGCAGACTTAGCTTCTGTTCCGATGACAGAATTAGGAATCCCATTATCAAATGGAATAATTCCTATATTGGGAATGTTATTTATGCATATGATAATCTCATTTATAAATATAAAAAGTGTAAATATGAGAAAAATAATATGTGGTAAGCCAGCAATTTTGATATATAGAGGAAAAATAGAAGAGAAAACATTAAGAAAAGAGCGATTTACAGTAAATGAACTACAAGAAAGACTAAGAGGAAACAATGTATATAATATACTGGATGTAGAATACGCAATATTAGAGACAAATGGCGAAGTTACAGTAATTCAAAAACCAGAAAAAAGAAATGTAATACCAGAAGACTTAGGAATAACACCAGAATATGAAGGAATACCATATGACTTAATAGTAGACGGAAAAATAATGTACGAAAACTTAAAAAAAATAGGAAAAGACTATAAATGGTTAGAAAAACAAATAAAAAATTTTGATACAAAGCCACAAGAGGTTTTGTTAGCAACAATTGATGGAAAAAATCAAGTATTTTGTCAGAAAAAAGGAGAAAAACAATCATGTACAAAGAAATAATTATAACAATATTAATAGTAGTTCTAATATTAGGATTAGATATTATAACAAGTAGATATACAGCAAATGCAATAGTCGAGCTTTCGAAAAAATTAGATGAATTAAAAACAGATTTAGACACTAAAAGTGAAGATAATATAGAAGAAAAAACAAATAATATATTTACAAAATGGAGAGAATATTATGATGTATTAGCATACTATATAGAACATGATGAACTAGAAAAAGTAGAAACACAATTAACAATGCTAAGATCAGACCAAAATGAAAAACAATATGAAGAATGTAAAAAAGAAATTGACACAACAAAATTCATATTAAAACACATAGAAAATAAAGAAAAATTCACATTACAAAGTGTATTTTAAATATTGACAAATAAAACAATTTGTTTTAAAATGCAATTGTCGAGAAAATAAAAAGGAGAAAACAAATGAAAGAAAAATTAAAAAACAACAAAGGAATTACACTTATAGCACTAGTGATAACAATAATTGTTCTGTTGATACTAGCAATGGTAACTATTAATATAGCTACAAGTAATGGGATAATAAAAAAATCAAAAGATGCAACAGATACTTATAATAAAGCATATCAAAACGATATAAATGAAATAAATAATGGAATAGCACAAATTGATGCATTCATGCCTAAATGGTATACAGTATCAGCAGATGAGAAAAAGCAATGTAAAGTAATAGAAGAAGAACGACTTTATTTTGTTGCTAGTCATAATGTAGAAGATGGTTCAACATATGATAAAGAAACAGGAATAGCAATCTTTTTGCTAGGAAATTTAAGTGGAAAAGATATTCTTATTGAAGTGTTAGATGCAAGAAATAATCAAATGCTTGTATTTGCAAGTAGTGATAATGCAATAAAAGAAAATCTTGGAGTAAATGATGGACAATTAAAACCAGAAAAATGGTATGCAGTACCTAATACGGGTGATGGAGAATTAGAAGAATATAATGGCGCTAGCCCAATGCAAATATCAGACTTCACTTCTGATGAAATATTCTGTGAATCTTATCTACAAAGAGTTATAAATAGTTTTAATAAATAATATAAATAAAAAGCATTGGAATTCCCAATGCTTTTTTATTATACTAGTCTGTTTAAATTACCGTTTGTATAATCTTTTCCTTCTAATTTATTTCTTGATTTCACTGTTTTTATAATCATATTAATTTTTTCAATGTTTTCATCTAATATATCAATTCTTAAGTTATCAATATTGATATCATGTGTATCTATTGAATTTATTTTGCTATTATAAATCGTTGTGATCGTTTGAATGTTATCTGGCAATAATCTAAATAGAAAGTTCATTCTATCTTTTAAATAATATTTTTTATTAGAATTGCATTTTTGCTCGCATTCAGGATAACATTTATTGGATTTACCAAGTAAGCAATAACCAGAATTCATAACAGGAATATTACCATAAACAATAAATTCAGTAGGATTATTGCAATTACCTGATATATTATTAATCTCATTTTTATTTAATTCAGGAGAGATTGTAAATACATTGCAATCTTTTAGAATATTTATAGTATTATTATTGAATATATTTAAAGTGTAGTTTGCAATAAATTCATATCTATTTTTATATTCAGATAATAATTCCAAATATCCAATGCTTGATATTATAAAACCTTTGATGTTGTATGTCTTTAAGCAATCATCAATTATATTTTTTAAAAGATTTCTATAATTAGATTTTAATATTGCAGGTAAATAAATATATAAATTAAATCTATTAGATAGCATATTTAGTATTTCAGAAAAATCTTTGTTAACAAAATATTTTAATGGTATATATAATTTATCTACACTGTTTAAAATTGAATAATCGTATTCTTTATGTAATATATTAAGTAGCAAACATATCTTGGTATCAGAATGCAAAATGTTATCATCATAAATAAATGGATTATGAGTTATCACGGTTGTTCCTTTATATTTATCTATAGTATATTTAGAATAAGTATCTAAACATTTTCTACGTAATTCATTTATTTGTGAAATGTGAGGAATGTGTATATTGTTATCTAAATTTATTTTTATATTTTTAAAATAGAATGGGGTATTGGCAGTTTTATTTAATTGAGTTTCTAATCGGTCTTTTGAAACGGGAGAATTTACTGCAATATCTGGAGTCTCTTCACTTTCAAAACAAAATTCAATACCATTGTTATCAAAAACTCTAAGTTTAATTGGCTCATCTAAATGAACATCTAAAACACAGCTAAGCGGAGTTTTTTTAAACTCTTTAGAATAACTATTTAAGGCAGAAGATGATAAGTCTTTACTAGCTATTTTAAAAATTTTATCTGAAATGTTTATCTTTCCTTTCATTCTACCAATAGTAATTTTGTCGCCAATATTTGGAGATTCTACATTTTGTTTATTTATCATTAATTCTGAAACTCTGTATGTTGTAGGTTCGTTTTCAAATGTAATAGTATCACCAACTTTTAAATTAGCATCAAGAGTTAAAGTAATATGACCAGTGTTTGAATTATAATTAGAAACATTACCAATATATATTCCCATATTATTAGGCTTTTCTTTAAAAATCAAATCTCTATTAGGAGAATTTTTTAAATGGCCATTAGAAAATCCACCACGGTTAAATACTTGTAATAAATTTATAATATCTTCTTTTTCAACAAAATAATTATCTTCGCTATAATACATATCAATATATTTTCTATATGTCTTGGTAACTATAGCAACATATTCAGCAGATTTCATTCTTCCTTCAATTTTTAAAGAATCGATATTAGTATCTAAAAGTTCAGGAAGAGTAGTTAATGAACACAAGTCTTTTGGACTTAATAAATAACCTTTATCAATAGTAGTGTCATTCTCTAATAATTCGTAAGGAAGTCTGCAACCTTGAGCACACTTACCACGATTTCCAGAACGACCACCAATAAGACTTGAGTATAAACATTGACCAGAATAAGAAATACACAAAGCACCATGCCCAAATACTTCAATTTCACATGAAACATTTGATTTAATATAATCAATTTCAGAAAGTGAAAGTTCACGAGAAAGAACTATTCTCTTAAATCCTAATTTTTCTAAATATTTAGCACCTACTAAATTATGGCAAGTCATTTGTGTACTTGCATGTACAGGCAAGTTGGGAAAGTTTTTAATTAAATAGCAGGCAAGTCCCAAATCTTGAACAATTATTGCATCTATACCAAATTCATATGCTGATTTAGCTAAAGAAACAGCATCTTCAAATTCATCATTTTTTATTAATGTGTTTAAAGCCAAATGTACTTGGACATTTCTTAAATGTGCATAGTCAATTGCTTCTTCTAATTCTGAAAGAGAGAAGTTAGTAGCACTACTTCTTGCACTAAAAACAGAAGCACCTAAATATACTGCATCTGCACCGTTTTGAACAGCAGCTTTCAAACAATCAAAATTTCCAACTGGAACTAATAATTCAATTTTTTTCATAATTTAATTCTCCAATATTTTTTACTCATAATATTATAACATGTTTTAACAAAATTGTAACACTAATGTTAGAAAAAACATAGTATAAAATATAAATAAATATAAGGAGGAAAATAAAATGCAAGAAGAAGTAAAAAACAATAACTATGGACCTTTAAGCGGATTATTTAGAAGCTGTGGTTGTGGATGTGGCAACAATGATAGTACAATATTATTTTTCTTAATAGTATTTTTATTATTATTCACAAATTTTGGATGTTGCAACAATTAATACTTACATGTTTTTGAGGTAGAAAAGCCTCAAAAATATTTAGAAAAAAATGGACAAGTTGTAAAATAATAGATATATTACATTTTTATTACAAAATTGGAGAAATATTGACCTATTTTTTACGTAATGATATAATTATAGTGCAAAAAAATACATATGAAAAATGCGAGGTAATATATAGAAATGAATATTTTTAAAATATTAAAAAAATCATTAATTTTAATATTAATAATAAGTGTATTAGCTGTACTAATTATGCCATTAAATACATCGTTTGCAGCAGCTAGAAAATATACACAAACTTTAAAATCTGGAATATCTAACTTTCCTAAAGAGTATCAATCAGCATTAAAAAAAATAAAAGATGAACATCCAGACTGGAATTTTGAAGCATATTATACAGGATTACCATGGAGCACAGTATTATTAAACGAAACATCATCACATGGTAGAAATAGAGTAATCAAAACAGCAGATGCATCATGGAGATGTTCTTGTGGAAATGTAGCAAGTGGTTATGCATGTGCATCAGAAGGAATAATTGGATATTATTTAGATGCAAGAAACTTTTTAAATGAGATAAATATATTTCAATTCTTAGAAATATCATATAACTCAAAAATACATAATTTATCAGGGGTAAAAAGTGCGGTCAAAGGAACATTCCTTGATAATACAATAACATATAGAAAAAATGGAAAATCATATACAAAATCATATGCAGAAATAATATTAGAAGCAGCAGAAGAAAGCAATATGAGCCCATATAGTATAGTAACTAAAATAATACAAGAAGTGGGAACAAATGGTAGTGCATCAGTAAAAGGAACATATTCAGGATATAAAGGATATTATAACTTTTACAACTTAGGAGCGTATGATACAGGAAATGCAATAGTAAATGCACTTAAATATGCAAAAGATAAAGGATGGGATAACCAATATGATGCAATAATAGATGGAGCAAAACAAATATCAAATAGCTATACAAATGCAGGACAGAATACAGCATATTTTTATAAATGGGATGTTGTGGGAACAAAAATATTAAAATCAGGAAGTTCACAAAAAGTTTCAAGTTCAGATATGTTCTGGCATCAATACATGACAAATGTACAGGATCCTACAAGCCAATCAAAAACTTTATATAATACATATGCCAAAAATGGAATATTGGATAAATCATTAAACTTTATAATACCAATATATGAAGATATGCCATCATCAGTAGATATGCCATCAGGTTTCAGTGATGACACAGAAGATTTGTACTATGTAAATTGTACAGATGGACTAAGAGTTAGAAATAAAGCATCAACATCAGGAAGTATATTAGCAACACTATACAAAAACACAAAAGTTCAAATGATAACCAAAAATTATACAACAGCAAATGGAATAGTTTGGGATAAAATAAAATTATCTAATGGAGTAACAGGTTATACAGCAGATAAATATTTAACAGCATGTAAAACAAATACTGATAGTGATACAGTAATAGGAACAGCAAAAACTACAGAAAACTTAAAATTAAGAAAATCTGCAAGTACATCAGGTGTATTATTAACAACAATACCTAAAAACACACAAATAGATATATTACAAAAAGATGTAAGTAACTCAAACGGATATAACTGGTATAAAGTAAAATATGGAAGTTATAAAGGATATGTAGCAAGTCAATATTTAAATGTAAACAATAGTAATAATAACAACAATAATAATGACAATAAAAGTGATGAAATTAAATTAAATGATGAATATGCTAAAGTAGATGGTAGTACATTAATAGTAAAACCAACTTCAACAATTAAAAATATAGCAAATTCAGCATCAGGTACATTAAAAACTGGAGAAAAAGTAAAAGTAGGAAGCAAATCATATACAGTAGCAATGTTGGGAGATGCAAATGGAGATGGAAAAGTTAATTCAGCAGATTTATTAAAAGTAGTAAATCACTTAAACGGAAATTCTACATTGACATCAACGTACAAAGCATCAGCAGATATTAATGAGGATGGAAAAATAAATTCAGCAGATTTATTAAAAATTGTAAATCATTTAAATGGATCAAGAAACATATCATTATAAAAAAGTGTATATAGGAGGAAATTTATGAAAAAGACATTAAAAATAATAATGATTGTAGTTAGCTTTATGATAATATTTTCAATTGGAACTAAAATTGAGGCTGCTACAGCGAGCATAAGTGCAAGCTCATCAGTTACAGTAGGAAAATCAGTAACTGTTACAGTTAAAGTAAATGCTGCAACATGGAATTTAAAAGTTTCAGGAAGTACTAGTGGAACAATAGTTGGATTTAATATGTCAGGAAAAAATGAATCAACAACCAAAACATTTAAATTTACACCATCTAAAGAAGGAGACTATACTGTAAGTTTAACAGGAGATATAACAGATGCTAATGGAAAAACATCAGATATAAATAAAAAAACAACTATTAAAGCAAAAAAAACATCTGAAAATGATAATAGTGATGATAATAAAAGCACAAGTGGAAGTAATAGTAATAAATCTAAATCATCTAATGCCAACTTAACTACATTAGGAATAACACCAAAAGATTATGATTTCTCTGGATTTAGCAAAGACAAAACAAGTTATAGTGTAACAGTTCCAAATGATGTAGACTCATTAAAAGTAAATTATAAAACAGCAGATTCAAAAGCTAAAGTAAAAGTAACAGGGAATGATAATTTAGAAGTAGGTACAAACATCATAAATGTAGTAGTAACAGCACAAGATGGAACAACAAAAACATATAAAATAAAAGTTACTAAACTTGCAACAGAAGATAATAAACCAGGAAATGTAATAGATGAAGAAAATGATTTGAATTTATATCTTACATCATTAAGTATAGATGGATTAGAATTATCACCAGCATTCGATAAAAACGTATTTTCATATACAACAACAATAGATATGGACACAAATGATATGTCAGAAGTAAAAGTAAATGCAGAAGCAAATGATTCAAAAGCAACTGTAGAAATAACAGGAAATACAAATTTAGTTGAAGGTGAAAACTTAATTAACATAGTTGTAAAAGGTACTGAAAGTTCAGAACAAACAGTATATCAAATAACTGTAAATAAAATAAGTCAAGCATCTGAAATAGCATCAAATAATATATTCGATAAAATAAAAAATATAAAAAGAGAATATTTAATAATTGGTGGTTTTATATTTATAGTAGTAGTTATAATAATAATATTAATTATAAATCATATAAGAAATAAGAAATATTATGATGAAATGGACGAAGATGGTTATTACGATAACAACGAAGAAAATGAAAATGAAACATCAAACTTTAATGAAAGACCACAAGACAATTTTATAGAAGAATTATATAAAAAAAGAAATAATGGAGAAAAATTAAATAAACAAGATGAAGAAACAATAGAAGACATAGAAAACGAAAATGATAGAATCTTCAACAAACCAAAAAAAGGTGAAACAGTAGAATACAGTGAAAATACAGACAAAGAAGATATTGAAGAAGAACAAAAAGATGAACCAGACTTCTTAGAAGAAAGAAAAGAAAAAAGAAGAAAAGGAAAACATTTTTAGAATAAAACTAGCGGACATTTATGTCCGCTAGTTATAATAATATTGTGATATAAATAAACTTTATACATGAAAAAATTATTATATCCCAAATATAACGAGGTTTAAAGTGGAATTAATAGGCGAAATAGTCGATATAATATATAAAAATGAAGTTAATAGCTATACAATAGCAAATTTGGAAACAGAAACAGAGGTATTTACAGTTGTAGGGTATTTACCTTTTGTTAATGTTGGGGACAACTTAAAACTGATTGGAAAATTTGTAACACATCAAGAATATGGAAGACAATTTAAAATTGAAACATTTGAAAAGATACTGCCACAAACATTAGATGCATTAGAAAGATATTTAGCAAGCGGGAATATAAAAGGAATAGGACCAGTAACTGCAAATAAAATAATAAGAGAATTCGGAGAAGAAACTATTTCGATATTCAAATTTGAACCAGAAAAATTATCTAAAATAAAAGGAATAACAAAGGAAAAAGCAATTCTAATGGGAGCAGAATTTTGCGAAAATTTAGAATTATGGCAAATAGTAGGTTTCTTAGATAAATTTGGTATTCCAGCAAGTTCTGCACAAAGTATATATAAAAAATTAGGAACAGATACAATAAAAAAAATAGAAGAAAATCCATATGTATTAGTAGATTTAGTACGAAACATAGACTTTAAACAAATAGATAAAATGGCACTAGACCTAGGAATGGACTATACAAATCCAGAAAGAATATCAAATGGAATAAAATATAGTTTAACAATTATTACATATAATGGTCATACATGTGTTATAAAACAAAATTTGTTGGAATTTGTTCAAAACCTGTTAAACATTGAAATGGATTTAATAGAAAGTGAACTTTCAAATTTAAGAGCAGAAGAAAAAATAGTTATAGAAAAAAGAGAAAATGACGAATGGATATATTTGTATCCATATTATAAGGCAGAACAAAATGTAGCAGAAAGGTTAGCAATATTAAACAATGCTAAAAATACAAAATATATAGCAAACTTAAATAAAGAATTAAAACAAATACAAAAAAAATCAGATATAGAATTATCAGAAAAACAATTAGAGGCAATAAAAATAATAAATGATAACAATGTTTGTGTAATAACAGGTGGACCAGGAACAGGAAAAACTACTATAATAAAAACTGTGATAGATTTATACAAAGAAAAAGGAAAAAAAGTTGCATTATGTGCACCAACAGGAAGAGCAGCAAAAAGAATGGAAGAAGCAACAGAAAATGAAGCAAAAACACTACATAGGCTATTAGAAATAGGAAAGATACAAGACGAATTAGGAACACAAAACATAGACTATGAAACAGCACCGATAGATGCAGATGTAATAATAGTAGATGAAATGTCAATGGTAGATATATTCTTAATGAATTACTTAGTAAAAGCAATTTATTTAGGAACAAAATTAGTATTAGTTGGAGATGTGGACCAATTAGCATCAGTAGGACCAGGAAGTGTATTAAAAGATATAATAGATTCAGAAAAATTTGAAACAGTAAGACTAGATAAAATATTCAGACAAGCAGCATTAAGTAAAATAATATTAAATGCACATAACGTAAATAAAGGAGAACAACTAATAACAAAAACAGAAGACAAAAACTTAAAAGAAGATTTCTTTTATATTAATGAATATAATCAAGAAAAAATATTATATAATATATTATCATTGTGTAAAGAAAGATTAAAAAATTATGGAGATTATGATTTCTTTAATAATATACAAGTTATAACACCAAGTAAAAGGGGAATGATAGGAACAAGAGAATTAAATAAATATTTGCAACAAGAACTAAATCCAGCAGAAGAAAATAAAAAAGAAAAAACTACTGGAAATACAATCTTTAGGCAAGGCGATAGAGTAATGCAAATAAAAAATAACTACGATATATATTGGGAAAGACATAATCCAGAATTTGAATATGGAAGTGGAATATTCAATGGAGAATTTGGAACTATAATAGATATAAATGAAACGGAAAAACAGCTAGAAGTAAAATATGACGATGATAAACATGCATGGTATACATATCAAGAATTAGATCAAATAGAACATGCATATGCAATAACAGTACATAAATCACAAGGAAGCGAATTTGACGTAGTAATATTACCAATAGCAGCAAACTCACCAATGCTATTAACAAGAAACTTGTTATACACGGCAATAACAAGAGCAAAAAAACTATTAATAATAATAGGTGGTAATAAAGTAATAGAAAATATGATAGCAAACCACGACAGCAAAAAAAGAAACACAGGCTTAAAATATAAATTAATGCAAATCTAGTGGACGGACAAATAAATCCGTCCACTAAAATTATATAAAACAAAAAATTATGCCTATTTTGTTCTATTTTTTACAAATAAAGCATTGACAAAAAAACAAAGAAATGGTAAATTATAAAAAGAATTGTATAATGTTAATATAGAAAATTATATTGTAGGGGCGGACGACCCTGTCCGCCCGCGTTAGTATATAATACCGAAGGATGATATCGGAAAAATATGCTATTATTTATAAAATAGAAAAAGATCAAATTATAATAATCAGAATTTTTAATCAAAAACAAAATTATTTAAATTCAAAGAAATTTATTCTAAAAGAAAAATCCACTAAATATATAATCAAAAAATGAAAGGAGAAAAATGCAAATAAATGAAATTATAAAATATGTAATAAATCTGATTTATCCCAATGTATGTGGAATATGTGATAAACTATGTGATGATGACATTTGTAAAAAATGTGAAATAAAATTAAATAACATATCTAAAATAAAAATAGATAGATATACAAACAAATACTTTAAAAAGCATTTATACATATTCAAATATGAAGGAATAATAAAAGAAAGATTAATAAAATACAAATTTAATGAAAAAAATTATATTTATAAAGCTTTTGTGAAATTTATGTTAAAAAATAAAAAAATTTGTGATTTTTTAAAAAATTATGATATAATAATTCCAGTTCCAATACATACTAAAAGAAGAATGGAAAGAGGCTACAATCAAAGTGCATTGATAGCAAAAGAGATTTCAAAAGAAATACAAAAAATAGATTATTTAGAAGATGTACTTATCAAAAAAATCAATAATAAGCCGCAAAGTACAAAAAACAAATCTGAAAGAAAGAATAATGTTATTGGTGCGTATTATATGAAGAATAAAGAAAAAATAAATAATAAAAAAATTTTATTGTTAGATGATATATACACAACAGGAAACACTGTAAATGAATGTTGTAAAATATTGCAAAGTGCAAATCCTAAATGTATAGATGTCATAACAATTGCAAAAGATTAAAATTTCTAATAGAAAGGAATATAAAAATGGAAGAATTAGTTGAAAGCATATTAGACTATATAAGATCAGATTATACAGACTATGCAATTATGATTAATGGTGAATGGGGAAGCGGAAAAACATACTTTTGGAACCATAAAATAAGAAATAAAATAGAAACAATGCATATAAATGGAAAGCAATATACAACAATATATATGTCTTTATATGGAATATCAAACCTAGAAGAAATAAGTAAAAAAATCTTTATAGAAACAACACAATTGATGGATAAAAACTTAAAAAAATTTATGAATAGCCATAATCAATCAACAATTCCAGAATATGCAAAAACAGGATTAGATATGGCAAACTTCTTTGGCGTAACACAAAATGGAGATAAATTAGATTATGGAGAGTTCTTTTCAACAGATGACAAAATACTATGCTTTGATGACTTAGAAAGAGCAAATGTAGATGTTATAGATATATTGGGTTATATAAACAACTTTGTTGAACATGATCATATAAAAACAATAATTATATGTAATGAAAAAGAATTAGCAACAAAACTAAAAAGTAGTAATCTAGAAATGAAAACATTTATAGCAACATATCTTTTGGATAAAGAAGGAGATTTAACAAAAGTATCAGATAAACCAATGGTAGAGAAAATACAAGATACAATAGAGCATGTATTTGATAAAGCAAATGACTATGAAAGAATAAAAGAAAAACTTATAGGAGAAACATTTGAATATGCTCCAGAATTCACATATATTATTAATGGATTACTTATGAGATATGAAAATGACTCAGAATTAATAAGATTTTTAAGAGAAAATACTAGACTTATAATTTCTACATTTAATAAAAGTGGAACAAGAAACCTAAGAATATTAAAACATGCATTAAATGACTTCAAGAAAGTATTTGATATGGTAAATAAAAACTATCCAAATACAGACCAAAGAGTCTTGCAAACAATGTTAATATTTACAATAGCAGTATCTTTTGAAATAAAAGCTGGAAAAATAACAAAAGATAAATTCATAAACATTAAAGACAACGAAGAATATAAATCAATATTGGTTTCATCAAGAGTTCTTATGGATAATAGACAATTCTATATAAAAGAATTTGATAATAACTATTATTATAATTTTAAATCTGAATATAGATTCTTTAAATTTATAGAAATATATGTAAGAACGAGAATATTTGATATGAAAACATTCAAAGCAAATATGGAAACAATTAGAAATACAGTTGATACAGCAAAATTACCAGGTTATAAGAGATTACTAACTGAAGAATATTGGAAAATAGATGACGATGAGTTTGATGGAGTAATAGAAGAAGTAATAGATAATTTAAAAACAGGAAAAATTAACTTAATTGATATGGTAAAACTATTTGGGTACTTTAGTTACTTTATAAAAAAAGACTTAATAAAGTATGACATGAAAACAATAAAAATGCTATTCTTCAATGGAATGAATGCAGCAGCACTAACATCAACATATTGCGAAAATATCGAAGAAGAATTAGATAAGGTTGCAGTAATAGAACACGACCAAGATATGGAAGAAATATTAGAACATTTTAATAAATTAAATGCAAAATTAAAAGAAAAAACATATCAAGAAAAAGCAGAAGAAATATTCAAATGTATACCAATGAGAATGGAAATGTTCTATGAAAGATTTGATAAAGAATGTATGAAAGAGCCAATATTCAAATATTATGATCCATTCCAAATGTTCCAAAGAATTTCATGTGCAAGTAATGAAGATATAGTAACAATAAAAGAAAAACTATTAAATAGAGCAAATTTATATACAGATAAAATAGAGCCAGAAATGAAAAATATAAAACAATTAAAACAAATCATGGATGACTATACAAAATCAAAAGATAACAGTATAAAACTTGTAATGTTAAAAGATTTTGCAAAAGCATTAGGAACTATTCTAGATAAATATAAAACACCATTATTAGGTGGAAAAAAAGAAGAACAAATGTAATTTATAATTTAAAATAAAAAGAGATTTTTTAATCTCTTTTTTTGTGCATAAATTTTCATTTTTTTCAAATAATAGAAATATAATATTTATTTAAAAATTAGGAGGAATAAAATGAAAGCAACAGGAGTTGTAAGAAGAATAGATGATTTAGGTAGAATAGTAATACCAAAAGAAATAAGAAAGGTATTAAGAATAAAAGAAGGAGATCCAATAGAAATATTCACAGGTAGAGAAGGAGAAGTAATATTAAAAAAATACTCACCAATAGGAGAACTTTCGGAATTTGCAACAGACTATGCAGAAACACTGGCAAAAACAACAGGGCATATAGCTTGTATAACAGATAAAGATAGTGTAATAGCAGTATCAGGTGGAGCAAGAAAAGAATATTTAGAACAAAGTATATCAAAAGAATTAGAACAATTAATGGACGACAAAGAAATATATACAAGTAATCAAAATAATGACATATCATTACCAATAACAAAAAACGATAATCAGGAAAGAAAATTTAATTCACAAGTAATATACCCAATAATATCACAAGGAGATGTAATAGGAAGTGTAATATTATTATCAAAAGAACAAAACAAAAAAATGAATGAAACAGAAGTAAAAGTAGCACAATCAGCAGCAGGATTCTTAAGTAGTCAAATGGAAATATAGAAAGCGGGATTTCTCCCGCTCTTTTTTGTTATTAAAAATAATGTCGAAAACTTCTTATTTTTCGCTAAAACTTCTACAATTTCGCTATTGGAAAATATTACCAAAAGAGTTATAATCTTTTTATTAAATTACAAAGGAGGAGTTTGAGGTTGGATGTGAATTATGAAAAAAAGGACAAGCTATTATTAATTAATTTTACAGAAGAAATTGACCATCATACTACAGAAAAAATAAGGAGGAGAGCTGATTATGAAATTGAGAGATATGTTCCTAGAAAAGTTATATTTGATTTTAATAAAGTTTCTTTTATGGACAGTGCAGGAATAGGATTATTGATAGGAAGGTATAAAAATGCTAGAGCAATTGGTGCAAAGGTAGAACTAAAAAATGTAAATAAATCAATTTACAAAATATTAAAAATGAGTGGAATCACTAGATTAATTCCAATAAAAGAGGAGGAATGCGTGTAATGTTAAGCAAATATGAAAATGAAATGAATCTTGAATTTATAAGTAAATCAAGTAATGAAGCATTTGCAAGAATAACAGTAGCAGCATTTGCATCACAATTAGATCCAACAATAGAAGAAATAGCAGACATAAAAACAGCAGTATCAGAAGCAGTAACAAATTCGATAATACATGGATATGAAGATTCACAGGGAATTATAAAAATACACTGTGGAATACAAGATGATTACATAATAATAGAAATATCAGATACAGGAAAAGGAATAGAAGATATAGGAACAGCAAAACAGCCGTTATATACATCTAAACCAAACCTAGAAAGATCAGGAATGGGCTTTACAATAATGGAAAGTTTTATGGACGAGTTGAATGTTGAATCAGTATTAAACTTAGGCACAAAAGTTACAATGAAAAAAGTAATAAAAAAAGCTAAAAATACCGTAGAAAGTGAGAGCAATATATGTACTACAGCCTAATATAGAAAGAGGTTGTATATATGTATGATAATAATATAAAAAATATAAAACTAGCTCAGGAAGGAAAAGAAGAAGCTTTAGAAGAGTTAGTAAAAGATAATTCAGGATTGGTTTGGAATATAGTAAGAAGATTTATAGGAAGAGGTGTAGAAGCAGATGACCTATATCAAATAGGAACGATAGGTCTAATAAAGGCAATTAAACGATTTGATATAAATTTAGAAGTACAACTATCTACATATGCTGTTCCATATATATTAGGAGAAATAAAGCGATTTATAAGAGATGATGGAATAATAAAAGTGAGTAGACAAACAAAAGAATTATCAATAAAAATAAAACAATTACAAAGGGATTACTTAAATAAAAAAGGAGAGGAAATATCAGTAAATGAGCTATCAAAATTATTAGAAGTATCAAAAGAAGAAATAGCTGCTGCAATAGAGTCTACTAATACGGTAGATTCTATTTATTCGGCAGAAAATAGTAATGAAGATAAGAGAACATTGGTAGAAAAAATATCAAATGATAAAGATGAATATTCTGAACTCTTAAATAATATAACATTAAAAGAGGCAATAGATAGACTAGATGAAAGAGAAAAAGAAATAATTCTATTAAGATTTTATAAAGAACAAACACAAAGTCAAGTAGGAAAAATACTAGGAATAACACAAGTACAAGTATCTAGAATAGAAAAGAAAGTACTTGCAAAAATGAAAGATAAATTGGAGGCTGTATGAGAAAAGTGTTAATATGGACTTTAGGCTTAGTTGTATTAATATTTATATTACCAGCTATATTAACAAATAAAAAAATACTGTCAACCAGCAGTAAAGAAAATAATGAAATTACAGATGTAGAAATAGAAAAGTATGATTATAGCCAACATTCAAAAATAAAATTATTACATAAAAAGACAGAAGAAGTGGAAGAATTAGATTTAGATGAATATATTGCTAATGTGGTATCAGCAGAAATGCCCGTAAAATATAATATTGAGGCGTTAAAAGCTCAGGCAATAGTTGCAAGGACATATACAATGTATAAAATAACAAAATCAAAGAAACATAAAGAAGCGGATATATGTGATGATAGTACTTGCTGTCAAGCTTGGATATCTAAAAGTGATAGATTAAAAAAATGGAAAAGTGATGAAGCACAAGAAAACTGGAATAAAATAATAAAGGCTGTGAATGATACAAAAGGAAAGATTGTTACATATAATGGAAAACCGATTAATGCTTTTTTTCATTCAAACAGTGGAGGAAAAACAGAAACACCATATTACGTATGGGGCGGAGAAGGATATCCATATCTGCAAGTTGTAGAAACAGCAGGAGAAGAGAATTATTCACAGTATAAGTCAGAAGCGGAATTTACAAAAGAAGAATTTGAAAAAAAGATAAAAGAAAAGCACAACGAATTTGAAATTAATTATGAACAGGAAGATTGCATAAAGATAGAAGAAAGAGACAAAAGCGATAGAGTAGTAACAGTAAAATTAGGAAATTTAAAATTATCAGGAGTAGAAGTGAGAACAGCATTAGGGTTAAAATCTGCAAACTTCAATGTAGAAATAGAAAAAGAAAAAATAAAATTCACAGTATATGGATATGGACATGGAGTTGGAATGAGCCAAACAGGGGCAGATGCATTGGCAAAACAAGGAAAAAATTATGAAGAAATAATAAAACACTTCTACTCAGGAGTAGAGATAACAGAGATGTAAAAACTTTTGTATAAATTTTCATAAAAAGGAAATACTTTTAAATATAAAACACATAAGGAGGCTTTTTATGAGAAGAGAGCAAAGAAATAAAAAGAAAAATAGTACAAATACATTGATTTATATTTCAGGAGGAGTTTTAGCTGCTGCTATAATAGCTTTTATAATAACTTTTGTTGTATATTCAAACAGATTAAATTCTAATTCATCAGGGATACTTGATACACAGTTTTTATCAGATATGGGAAGTAATAATGTTTTAAACGAAAATACTACATCAGCAAGTTCAAGTATGGGAAAAACTGTGGAAGAGTCTGAAAATGAATTAAATAATACAAGTGTAGTAGAAAAATCTACATCATCAACAGAAAATAATGTATCAAATGAAAAAACAGAAAAAAATAATGAAGCGGTAACAGAAAATAAAAGTAAATCAAAGAAAAGTACCAAAGAAGAAAAAGATCCAAGTTTTGTAAGTCCAATAGAAAGTTCTGATATATTAAGAGAATATGCAAAAGAAAATCTAGTATACTCAGAAACATTAAAAGAATGGATAACACATTTAGGAATTGATATAAAAGCAGAAAAAGCTACGGTAGTAAAAGCAGCTGCAGATGGAACTGTAAAAGCTATTAAAAATGACCCTAGATATGGATTAACAATAATAATAGAACACTCAAATGGATATAAAACATTATATGCAAATTTATTGACAACTGAATTCGTATCGGAAGGAGAAAAAGTGAAAGCAGGACAAACAATAGGAACAGTTGGAGATACTGCGGTATATGAAGTTGTTGATGAACCACATTTACACTTTGAATTAATAAAAAATAATGAAAATATAAATCCAAGTGAATTAATAAAATTCTAGAAAATACAAATAAGGCAATATTGTCTTATTTGTATTTTTTTATGACATATGGTATAATATAAACGATTAGGAGGCATAATATGGATAAAAAAGTAATAATGTTGTTTTTAGATTTGGAAGGAACAATAATTGGAGAAGAAAACGGAAATATATCTGAAGAGAGAATAGATGTCTTGTTAAACTCTATAAATAACTTAGAAAAAGCAACTAACAAGAAAGTTAATATTCATATCGTTTCTCCTGTATCATTTAAAAACATGGAAAGAATAATGGATGATATAGATAATATAATTGTAAAGTATAATATAAAAAATAATGTAAGATTGGATGAAGTACATAGTGCAGTTGCATATCCTGATAATAAATTTATACAGAAAGATGATTTGTATGATAAAATATTTCCTATGAAAATGCGAACTGATGACTTTGGCAGGTCAGGAAAAGTAAACTATGTTATGTCTTGGATTGAAAGTTCTGAAGAAAAAGAAAATTCAAATAATCCAATTTCATTTTCAATATATGCAGGAAATGGATTAAATGATGTAAGCGCTATGGATTATATAAAAAGAAGAAAAGATGGCTTTGTTATATGTCCTAAGAATAGTCATAAGGATGTAAAAAAAATAGCTGATTATATATCAGAAAAAGAGGAAGCACTTGGTGTTGCTGATGGTGTAGATTATATAATAAAACAAATAGAAAAAAGAAAACAAAGAATTAATAGTGATGAGCAAAGATAAAAAACGGAACATTTAAAGTTCCGCTTTTTTTCTTGACACATGCAAACTTTTGTTTTATAATAACTACATTATATGGGGGTAAAAAATGAACGATAAAATAATAATAAAAGGAGCGAAAGAACATAACTTAAAAAATATAAGTTTAGAGATTCCTAGAGATAAATTAGTTGTTATAACAGGACTTTCAGGTTCTGGAAAGTCTTCTTTAGCATTTGATACATTATATGCAGAAGGACAAAGAAGATATGTAGAAAGCTTATCAGCATATGCAAGACAATTCTTAGGATTAATGGAAAAACCAGATGTTGAACTAATAGAAGGATTATCACCAGCAATTTCAATAGATCAAAAAACAACATCAAAGAATCCACGTTCTACAGTTGGAACTGTTACAGAAATATATGATTACATACGTTTGTTGTATGCTAGAATAGGTGTGCCTTATTGTCCAAAATGTGGTAAAAAAATAGAAAAGCAAACAATAGATCAAATTGTTGATAATGTTATGAAATTAGAAGAAGGAACCAAAATTCAGGTATTATCACCAATAATTAGAGGAAGAAAAGGTGAATTTACAAAACTATTGCAAGGATTTCAAAAAGAAGGATTTGTACGTGCTAGAATAGATGGAGAAACAGTAGAACTTTCAGATGATTTACAAATAGATAGAAAGAAAAAACATAATGTAGAAATTATTGTGGATAGGCTAGTAATAAAAGAAGAAATAAAAAGTAGACTTACAGAATCAATAGAAATAGCATTAAAACATGCAAATAATACGGTAATGATTAATATATCAAAGAAAAGTGTAGGGGCGGACAACTCTGTTCAACAGGAAAATGAGGATATGTTATATAGTTGCAATTATGCCTGTCCAGATTGCGGAATAAGTTTTGAAGAGTTAACACCAAGAATGTTTTCATTCAATAATCCTTTTGGAGCATGTCCATCATGTGCAGGTATAGGATATCTAATGAAAATGGATGAAGACTTAATAATACCAGACAAAAATAAAACTCTATATGATGGAGTAAAAGCTTTTGGAGCAAGCACAATGAAAAAATCAGAAACAATGGCTAAGATGTATTTTGAAAGTATTGCAAAACACTATGATGTAGATATTAAAGTACCAATAAAAAAATTACCAAGGTGGTTCTTAGATAAAATATTGTATGGTACAGGAGATGAAAAAATAGATTTTGAATATACATCAACAGCAGGAACAAGAAAATTTACTGCACCATTTGAAGGGGTAATACCAACACTAGAAAGAAGACATTCAGAAACTAAATCTCAAGGAATGAGAGATTTTTATGAATACTATATGAGCGAAAGCGACTGCCCTACATGTAAAGGTGCAAGGTTAAAAGAAGAAAGCTTATCAGTAAGAGTTGGAGATAAAAATATAAAAGAATTAACAGATATGCCTGTTAATGAAATAAAAGAGTATATAAATAATCTAGAACTTACAGAAAAAGAAAAAATGATTTCAAACCAAATAATGAAAGAATTAAATAAAAGACTACAATTCTTAATGGATGTAGGATTAGAGTATTTAACATTATCAAGATCAGCAGGTACATTATCAGGTGGAGAAGCACAACGTATACGTCTTGCAACACAAATTGGATCAGCGTTAACAGGGGTATTGTACATCTTAGATGAACCAAGCATAGGATTACATCAAAGAGATAACGATAAATTGATTGCTACATTAAAAAAATTAAGAGATCTAGGAAACACAGTACTAGTCGTAGAGCATGATGAAGATACAATGCTTGCAGCAGATCAAATAATAGATATAGGGCCGGGGCCAGGTATTCATGGTGGTAGAGTAATGGCACAAGGAACAGCAGAAGAAGTAATGAAAGTACCAGACTCTATTACAGGGCAATATCTATCAAGAAGAAAACAAATAAAAGTACCAGAAAAAAGAAGAAAACCAAGAAGAGAAGCAATTGAAATAATTGGAGCAAAAGAACATAACTTGAAAAACATTAATGTTAAGTTTCCATTAGGTGTATTTACATGTGTAACAGGAGTATCAGGCTCAGGAAAGAGTACATTGGTTAATGATGTACTTTATAAAACAATTGCAAGAGATTTAAATGGCGCAAAAGATAAACCAGGAAAATGCAAAGAGGTAAAGGGATTAGAGAATATAGATAAAATTATAAATATAGATCAATCACCAATAGGAAGAACACCAAGATCAAATCCAGCAACATACACAGGAGTATTTGATTATATAAGAGATATATTTGCAGGAACAAATGAAGCTAAATTAAGAGGATATGAAAAAGGAAGATTTAGTTTTAATGTAAAAGGCGGAAGATGTGAAGCGTGCCAAGGAGACGGAATAATAAAGATAGGTATGCACTTTTTACCAGATATATATGTACCTTGTGAAGTTTGCCATGGAAAACGTTATAATAGTGAAACATTAAGCGTAAAATATAAAGGAAAAACAATATCTGATGTATTAGATATGACAGTGGAAGAATCTTTAGAGTTCTTTAAAAATATACCAAAGATAAAACAAAAAATACAGACATTATATGATGTTGGGTTAGGATATATAAAATTGGGACAACCATCAACAACATTATCAGGAGGAGAAGCACAAAGGGTTAAGTTAGCAACAGAATTATCTAAAAAACCAACAGGAAAAACATTATATATATTAGATGAACCAACAACCGGACTTCATATAGCAGATGTTCATAAACTAGTAAATATACTACAAAGACTGGTTGATACAGGAAATACAATAATAGTTATAGAACATAATCTAGATTTAATTAAAACAGCAGATTATATAATAGACTTAGGACCAGAAGGTGGGGATAATGGTGGAACAATAGTACAAGTTGGAACACCAGAACAAATAATAAAAAATGAAAAATCATATACAGGACAATTCTTGAAAAAGTTTTTAGAAAAAGAAGGAATGTAAATAATGTTTAGTATGTCAAGAGAAGCAGAAAATATTTTTGAACAAAAAAGAAAGAATGATGCAATACAATGGAAAGAGATATCTTTTATTAGTAATAGTGTTTTGCAAAGATTAAATATAATTAGAAAAAAAGATGGTTTTTTATCAGAAAAAGATAAAGAAAAATTAGATACAGTATTATTATTCAATACAAAAGGAGCAAAAATAAACCATCTAAGAGTAGAAGCGACAGATGGACATGTTAGCAAAGAAGAATCTACATTTCTAAGAGATAATTTGATAAATGGTACAATAATTCCATTAGAAAAAATAAAAGATAAAAATAATATAACTTTTTTTAATAAAGCTAAAAACATTAATTTATCTGGCTATTCATCATTATATGAATATTTTGCAAGAGAAAAAAATATTGGAACATGTGGATACACAAGTGAATTAGTTGGAATATTGTATGATGATATATTTAAAGATGTAGAATTGCATAAGGGAATATTGCCAATAATAACAGGTACAAAAGGAGCTGCTAATGGAAATCATGCTTGGATAGAAGTAACGTACAATGAAAAAAGATATATAATAGATACAAGTTTATTAACAGCAATACCATTAGAATTAAAAGGAAAAATAGGATATGAAGATAAAAAAAGTATAAAATTAGATGAAGAAATGAAATCATTAAAAACAAAATCAATATCATTAACTAGTTCAGAAGAAGATATGTTGGAAGCATCAGAAAATAAAGGAAAATCAACAGAGGGAAAATATTCATATTCTAATTTTTTAGAATACCAAAAAGAAATAGATAAAGAAGAAATAGAAATTTAAGAAAATGTAGGGAGACCTACATTTTTCTTAGTTATTATTGTTTTGAACTTCGTTTTGCTCGTTGCTATTACCCTTATTTTGTTTGTTATCTTTATTTTTTTTACTCTTTGCCATTGATAAGCACCTCCATTAAAATGATATAGTACTAGTATTTTCAAAAAAATAAAAAATATACAAAATAAATTATTGCAAAGTTAAATAATTAATGTTAAAATGGTTATAATTTATTAAAAGGGAGTAGCTTTATAAACTACTAATCAACAATCGCGATGTTAAATCTGGTTAGTAACCTTTATGGTAAGCAAGACTTTTAAGAAATGGATAGTAGATTATATCATTTCTTAAAAGTTTTTTTGTTAGGAAATGATACATGTAGGGGGGCAGACGACCCTGTCCACCCAAGCTAATTATGAAGGGAGAAAAGGTATGGAGAATTGGTATCAAAAAAATATTAATGATGTAAAAAAAGAATTAGCAACAGACATTGAAAAAGGTTTATCATCTAAGCAAGTAGAAGAAAAACAACAAAATGTAGGATTTAATGAATTGAAGGCTAAAAAAAAGAAAAGTTTAATTGTAAAATTTTTAGAACAATTTAAAGATTTTATGATAATAGTTTTAATTATAGCTGCCATTGTTTCTGGCATTGTAGGAATATTAGAAGGAGAAGGTATTACTGATACAATTATCATTTTAATAGTTGTAATTATAAATGCAATAATAGGAGTTGCACAAGAGAATAAAGCAGAAAAATCATTAGAAGCATTACAAAAATTAAGTGCACATGCTTCAAAGGTAATAAGAAATGGAAAAATGATTGTAATACCATCTAGAGAATTAGTACCAGGAGATGTAGTTGTTTTAGAAACAGGAGACTATGTACCAGCAGATCTAAGGATAATAGAAGCTGTTAATTTAAAATCTCAAGAATCTGCTTTAACAGGAGAATCTGTACCAGTAGAAAAAATAATAGATACAATAAATGAAGAAGTTGGAATAGGTGATAGAACCAATATGCTATTTTCTTCAAGCTTAATTACCTATGGTAGAGGAAAAGGTATTGTAGTTGAAACTGGAATGAATACAGAGGTTGGAAAAATAGCTGAAATAATAAATTCTAGTGAAGAAGGGACAACACCACTACAAGAAAAATTAAATAAATTAGGAAAAATATTAGGAATAGCAGCATTAGCGATTTGTGTTGTGATATTCATAATAGGTTTATTATATGGAAAAGAACCAATTCACATGTTCATGACAGCAGTGAGCTTAGCAGTTGCAGCAATACCAGAAGGATTAGCAGCAGTATCTACAATTGTTTTAGCAATAGGTGTACAAAGAATGGTTAAGAAAAATGCAATTGTAAAAAGATTGCCAGCAGTTGAAACTTTAGGAAGTGCATCTGTTATATGTTCAGATAAAACGGGAACATTAACTCAAAATAAAATGACTGTTCAAAAAATATATGTGGATAACAAACTAATGAATATGGAAAATATTAAATTTGTTGAATCAAAATCAGATTTGGAAAGTTTAATATATAATGCAATGTTATGCAATGATACAAAAGTAGGAGCTAATAATGAATTAGCAGGAGATCCTACAGAAACAGCATTAGTTGATATGGGAATGAATTTAGATATTGATATAGATAAAATATTTAGTATTGATAGATTAAATGAAATTCCATTTGATTCATCTAGAAAATTAATGACTACAGTTCATAAAATTGATAATGAATATATAGTATATACTAAAGGTGGAGTAGATGAATTACTTAAAAACTGTACTTCATATATAATAAATGGAAAAATAGAAAAAGATTTAGAAGAATTCAAAAAGAGTATATATGAAAACAACGAGAGTATGGCTAAAAATGCTTTAAGAGTATTAGCATTTGGATATAAGAAGATAAAGAAATTACCAGAATCAAAAGAAGAAATAGAAAAACTAGAATCCGATTTGATTTTTGTTGGTATGGTTGGAATGATAGATCCACCAAGAGAAGAAGCAAAAAAAGCAGTAGAAAAATGTAAATCTGCAGGAATAAAAACAGTTATGATAACAGGTGATCATAAAATAACAGCTACAGCAATAGCAAAACAATTAGGAATACTAGAAAATGAAGATGAAGCAATTACTGGTAGTGAATTAGAAAACATGTCAGATGAAGAATTAACAAAAAATATAAGAAATTATTCTGTATATGCTAGAGTATCACCTGAACATAAAGTTAGAATTGTACGAGCATGGCAAGCAAATGGAGAAATTGTTGCAATGACAGGTGATGGAGTAAATGATGCTCCAGCATTAAAAAATGCGGATATAGGATGTGCAATGGGAGTTGTTGGAACAGATGTTGCGAAAGAAGCAGCAGATGTAATATTAACAGATGACAATTTTGCAACAGTTGTATCAGCAGTTGAGGAAGGAAGAAGAATTTATGATAATATTCTAAAAGCAATACAGTTTTTATTATCAAGTAATGTTGGAGAAATCATAGTATTATTTGTGGCAATTTTAATAACCCCACTTTTAGCTAAATGGTTTAATATTACTAATATAAGTGCTTTAGAACCATTATTACCAATTCATATATTATGGATAAATTTAGTAACAGATTCGTTACCAGCTTTAGCATTAGCAGTAGATCCAGCAGCAGAAAATATTATGAAAAGAAAACCTAATAAGAAGGGTAAAGGAATATTTACAAAAGGAATGACATGGAGAGTAATATATCAAGGAATAATGATAGGTTTTATAACATTGATTGCATTCATAGTTGGATTGGCAACACCAGGTGTTACAGATGAAGCAGCCAAGATAAAGATAGCTCAAACAATGGCATTTTGTGTTTTAGCACTATCCGAATTAGTTCATGTATTTAATATTAGAGACAATAAAAATTCAGTATTCAAAACAGGTATATTGAATAATAGTAAACTAATATTAGCAATTTTAGTATCAGCATCATTTATGTTTGTGATATTATTAATACCAGGATTAAGAGAGATATTTAGTATAGCACAACTACCAAAAGAAAATATTGTTGAAACAATCTTGCTGGTGATTTCACCAATTATTATAGTAGAAATATTTAAATTATTAAAAATAAATACAACAAAAGATGAATAATTAATAGTAATAACCGTAGAATTTAATTCTACGGTTATTACTATTATATTTTATAAATAAAAAACCTTGTTCAACCTACCATGTCCAATTCGGAGGTAAGAACAAGGAAAAATATGGAACACAAATGGAATTAATATGAAAGAGAAGTTACTACATGTTAACCATATTTTATTTTTCGACATAAGCTTTATAACAAAGCTTATATTAATTATAATATATTTCATACATAAAGTCAACATAAAACTTTTAAAAATAAAAATTATAAAAAATAGCTCTAAAAGTGTTGAAAAAAGTAAAAAATGAGTATAATATATAGTAGAAAAAAATGAGGGGGGAAAAAATGAAATTGGATTTAATAGAAGTTGAACCTAAAAATCATAAAAAAAAGGTTATAATAATCATTTCTATTGCTATAGTATTTATATTATTTTTTAGCTTTCTTGGAATAAAAGCAGCAGAAGCATACAATAAAAAAATTATAGCTAAAAGAAATGAAATAAGTGTAAACAAAAAAAATCATGAAAATAATAAACAAGAAGAAAATAAACAAACTAGACAAGATAATATAGAAAATATAAATAGTTCTGAAGAGGCAATAGAAAATATGAATTCAAATAAATTGCCAGTTTATTCAGAGAATGCAAAAAAGAAATTGAAAAGTTTATATACAGATGATACAAAAGTTGCATATTTAACATTTGATGATGGACCATCACAAACAGTAACACCACAAATATTGGATTTATTAAAGCAAGAAGATATAAAAGCTACATTCTTTGTGTTAGGCTCAAGAGTAAAAGCAAATCCAGATTTAGTGAAAAGAGAATATCAAGAAGGACATTTTATTGCCAATCATGGATATTCACATGAATATAGTCAAATATATAAAAGTGTAGATAGTGTGATTGATGAATATAATAAGACAGAAACACAAATACAAAAAGCGATAGGAATAGAAAATTATCATAGCCATCTATTTAGATTTCCAGGAGGATCAAATGGAGGAAAGTATGCAAAATTAAAATCACAAGCAAAAGAAGAACTTCATAAACATGATATATCTTTTATAGATTGGAATGCGCTAACGAGTGATGCAGCTGGAGCAAATACAAAAGAAAAACTAATAGAAAATTTAAAGGAAACAGTAAAGAATAAAAAATCAGTTGTTATTCTTATGCATGATGCATCTAATAAAATATTAACATATGAAACACTACCAGATGTCATAAAATATTTGAAAGATGAAGGATATTCTTTTGATAATTTTTATAGTATTATGAAATAATACTTATTACATTGACAAATATTAATGTTATATATAAAATATCATTATAAATTCAAATATAATATAAGGAGGATAAAATTATGCCATTAGTTACAACTAAAGAAATGTTTGAAAAATCTATGAAGGAAGGATTTGCAATAGGAGCTTTTAATGTAAACAATATGGAGATTGTACAAGCAATAGTAGATGCAGCAGCAGAAGAAAATTCACCAGTAATATTACAAGCTTCATCAAGTGCAATTAAATATGCAAGACCTATCTACTTAAAGAAGATGGTAGAAGCAGCAACTGAAGAAACAAATATACCAATAGTATTACACTTAGATCATGGACCAGACTTTGAAACATGTAAAGCATGTATAGATGCAGGATTTACATCAGTAATGATAGATGGTTCAAAATATGATTTTGAAGAAAACGTAGCATTAACTAAAAAAGTCGTTGATTATGCACATCCAAGAGGAGTTGTAGTTGAAGCTGAACTTGGAAAACTAGCAGGAATTGAAGATGATGTTAATGTATCAGCAAGTGATGCGATGTATACAGACCCAGAACAAGCAAAAGAATTTGTTGAAAGAACAGGATGTGACTCATTAGCTATAGCAATAGGAACAAGTCATGGAGCTTACAAATTTAAAGGAGAAGCTAAATTGAGATTTGACATATTAGCTAAAGTTAAAGAACTAATTCCTAATACTCCAATAGTATTACATGGAGCTTCTACAGTAATTCCAGAGTTAGTAGAAATGTGTAATAAATATGGTGCAGATATACCTGGAGCAAAAGGGGTACCAGATGAAATATTACATGAAGCAAGTCTTTCAGGAGTTTCTAAAATAAATGTAGACACAGACTTAAGGCTAGCAATGACAGCTGCAGTAAGAAAAGAATTTGTTGAAAACCCATCAGTATTTGATCCAAGAAAATATTTAGGACCGGCAAGAGAATTAATAAAAGAAACAGTACAACATAAAATTAGAGATGTGTTTGGATCTTCAAACAAAGCATAATAAAAAAATAAATCTGAAAAAATGCAGAATTTAATATTCTGCATTTTTTAATGTTCTTTGTATTTTTCGTTCGGCATCTTTTTTTGCCATATCTTCTCGTTTATCATAAAGCTTTTTACCTTTCCCAATTCCAATTTCTAATTTTACAAAATTATTTTTAAAATATAATTTTGTAGGAACTAAAGAAAAGCCTTTCTGATTTATATATCCTATTAGTTTATTTATTTCTCTTTTATTAAGCAAGAGTTTTCTTATTCTTAAAGGATCTTTATTAAAGATATTTCCGTGTTCATATGGGCTTATATGCATTCCGAAAAATATAAGCTTCATTATTTTTTATATTAACATAAGAGTCTTTAAGATTTGCTTTTCCTACTCTTATGGATTTAATCTCGGTACCGTGTAAGAACTAAACCAGCTTCTAATGTATCATTAATTGTATAATTATGATATGCAACAGGGTTTTTAGCAATTAGTTTTTCCATAATAATAATCTCCTTTACATGTTTTAGATTATAACATATAAAGGAGATAAAATAAAGAAAAATATTAACATATTAATCCATTTCATCGTAATTAGTGTGTTCATATTGAGCACCATAATACCAAACAAGTGCAACAATGGCAATACCAACAATTGCTAATATAAGCCATGTCCAAGAAGTAGAACTCATACCTAGAAAACCAGAGTTTGTTGTAGAAGTTCGAGTTGCAGTATAAGTATTGTTTGAGTTCGCAAGTGCTCCGGACATATCTGTTGCTGTGTTTTTAGCTGCATTTGTAACAGTTCCTGATGTATTAGAAACGGTATTCTTAACGTCTTTTACACCATTTTCAACTGTATCTTCAGCCTTCTTTATAGCGCCTTTGGCATCATTAGATGTGTTAGCCAATGCGTTTCCAACATTACCTGCAGTATTTTTGACATCATTAGTTAAGTTATTAGCGAAAGATATTGAAAAAAAGGAAAATAATATTAAACTAAAGATTGCCAATGAAATAAAATATTTTTTCATAATAAAACCTCCAATCGAGTTTTTAACTCTAGTAATATTATTTTTATTTTTGAAAAAAATATACAAAAAAAGTCGTAAAATTAATTTACGACTCAAAAAGAAATTTTAAATTATTTTTTTAATTTTATTATAATTGCTACACCTAATAAAATTAATACAATACCCACAACAATTAGTACAATATTTATCATGTTAGATATAGATAATTCACCAGAATCCTCATAAGAAGAAGTTGTTGTTACAGATGGTTCATCAGAAGTTGGAGCAGTAGTATCAGCTGTACTAGAAGAATATATAGTATTGTCAGCAACTGAATTATCTGTAGGAGCAACTGTATTAGAAGGATTAGCAGTGTTAGTATTAGTTGTGTTTGTAGCTGTAGTACTGTTTGATGCTTGAGAAGTGCTACTAGAATTATTTAAATCCATTACTATATCTGTAGCAAAAACAAGACTAGTTAATGCTATAATCACACTAAAAATTAATGTAAATACAAAAAGTTTTTTCTTCATCATATTAGTACCTCCATAGTATATAAAAATTATTATAATCATTAATCTTTAAATATGATAACATAAAAAAAGATTAAATGTCCATAGTTATAAGTAAATTATTAAAAAAATAATATTTCAAAATCTCATACATATAATTTAATGGTAATTTAATTAGCATTAATTGAGTGAAGGAGATGATTATATTGATGAATCCAGAAGAAATTACAAACAGAAGAGGAAAAAGTACAGAAGAAAATATGAACAAATCAAATATTAATAAAGAACTAGAAAATAAAAGACAACAGAATTTACCTGAAACATTAACCAATCCAATATATACACCAGCATTTTTAAGAGAACAAATAGGAAAATTAATGCAAGTAGAATTTTTAATAGGAACAAATAATATGGTGGATAGAATAGGTTTCTTAGAGGATGTAGGAGCAAGTTATATATTATTAAGATCGTTTGAAGGTGACAGCTTAATATATGCTGATATTTATTCAATAAAATTCATAACAATATCAGCAACATATACAGGAGCACCAAGCTTTCAGAATTTTACAAATATGAACACTAACATGAACTTCAATCCAAATAGATATTATTAAAAAATATTTTAATTGCACGGGCGGAACTATGTATCCGCTCGTTTGATTTTATTAAGAATGTGTGATAACATTAGTAAGAAATATTTTTTAGGAGAAAACAAATGGAATACATTTTTGAAAGAAAAATAAATTATTATGAAACAGATAAGATGGGTGTAGTTCATCATTCTAACTATATCAGATTTTTAGAGGAAGCTAGATGTGCTTGGATGGAAAGTATGAATATACCATTCTCAAAACTTGAAGAAAAAAGAATAACTATACCAGTTTTAGAGGTAAAATGTAAATATAAACAACATGTAACATTTGAAGATATAATAAAAATAAAATTATTTATAAAAGAATACAATGGAGTTAGAATGACAGTTGGATATGAAGTTATAAATAAAGAAAATGAAAAAACAGTATTAATTGCAGAAACAAAACATTGCTTTACTAATAAGAAACTAAGACCAATAAATTTAAGAAAAAATGCTCCAGAATTTAATAAAAAATTTGAAGAAATGGTGATGAAAAATGTTTAAATTACATTCAGAATATAAACCAACAGGAGATCAACCTGAAGCAATTGAATATTTATCTAATGGAATAAAAGAAGGAAAAAAGTTTCAAACACTATTGGGAGTAACCGGTTCTGGTAAAACTTTTACTATGGCAAATATAATTGAAAAAGTACAAAAGCCTACACTTGTTTTAGCTCATAATAAAACTCTAGCAGGGCAACTTTATTCAGAATTTAAAGAATTTTTTCCTGAAAATAATGTAGAGTATTTTGTTTCATATTATGATTATTATCAGCCAGAAGCATATATTGCATCATCGGATACTTACATTGAAAAAGATTCATCAGTAAATGATGAAATAGATAAACTACGACATTCTGCCACGGCATCTTTATTTGAAACTAAAGATGTAATAATTGTAGCCTCTGTCTCATGTATATATGGATTAGGTGACCCAATAGATTATGAAAATATGATTATTTCATTAAGACCAGGAATGCAGAAAACACGTGATGAGATATTAAGAAAATTAATAAAAATGCAATATACGAGAAATGAAATGGATTTTAAAAGAGGAACATTTAGAGCAAAGGGTGATATAATAGAAATATATCCATCTGATAAAGGTGAAAGTGCAATTAGGGTTGAGATGTGGGGAGATGAAATTGAAAAAATTTCAGAGATAAATCCATTAACAGGAAAATCTATAGGAACAAGGCAACATGTAATGATATTCCCAAATTCTCATTATGTTACAACTTCGGAAAAAATGGAAAGAGCAATAACAACAATAGAACAAGAAATGGAAGAACAGGTCAAATACTTTAAATCACAAAATAAACTAATAGAAGCTCAAAGAATAGAAGAAAGAACGAATTTTGACATTGAAATGATGAAAGAAACAGGATTTTGTCAAGGAATAGAAAATTATTCGAGACATATTAGTGGAAGAGAACCTGGTTCACCACCTTTTACATTATTTGATTATTTTCCAGATGACTTTCTATTATTAATTGATGAATCACATGCTACAATTCCACAAGTACGTGCTATGTACAATGGTGATAGAGCAAGAAAAGAATCTTTAGTAAAGTATGGATTTAGACTTCCATCAGCATTTGATAATAGACCACTTAAATTTAATGAATTTGAAGAAAGAATAAATCAGTGTGTATTTGTCAGTGCAACTCCAGCAGATTATGAAAAGGAGCATAGTAAAGAAAATGTTGTAGAACAAATTATAAGACCAACAGGATTGTTAGATCCAGAAATAGAAGTAAAACCTATTGAAAATCAAATAGATGATTTAATAGAACAAATTAGAATCAGAACAGAAAAAAATGAAAGAGTATTAGTTACAACATTAACAAAGAAAATGGCAGAGGATTTGACATCATATTTAGCAGGGATAGATATAAAAGTTAGATATATGCATTCAGATATAAAAGCTTTGGAGAGAATGGAAATTATTCGTGACTTACGTATGGGAGAATTTGATGTACTTGTTGGAATAAATCTTTTAAGAGAAGGATTAGATATTCCAGAAGTTTCACTTGTAGCTATATTAGATGCTGATAAGGAAGGTTTTTTACGTTCAGAGCGTTCATTAATACAAACAATAGGACGTGCGGCGCGTAATACTGATGGAAAAGTTATAATGTATGCTGATGAATTAACAGAAAGTATGGAAAAGGCAATAACAGAAACAAATAGAAGAAGAAAAATCCAAAGTGAATATAATAAAAAACATAATATAACACCAAAAACAATAAATAAAGCTATTAGAGATACAATAAAGGCAACAATGATAGAAGATATACAAGAAGAATATCATATAGAAAAAGAAGAAAGCATAGAAGAAGTAATAGCAAAATTAACAGAAGAAATGTTGAAATATGCGGCAAATATGGAATTTGAAAAAGCTGCGGAATTAAGAGATAAAATAAAAGAGATAGAAAAAATGAAATAGCACTTGTGTTAACATAAAAAATATAGTATAATACCAATATAACTGAAGCAAATGCTTAATGGTCAGCAGTTATAATTTCTATTAAAACATTTTAATGGAGATGAGAACATGGTTGATTTCTCAAATGCTTCTGAACAAAACAAGATATTTCTTGCATCAAATGTAAGAAATCCAGAGGCACTTAGAAAGTTAGCAAAAGAGAGCTCACAAGAAATATTAATAGAAGTAATAGGAAATCCTATAACTCCTACTGATGTTCTTGAAGAACTCACTCTTAGCACTAATACAAAAATTCAAGAGATGGCTCAAAGCCAATTAGTGCTAAGATATGAAGAATAAATTTGAAAAAATCAAATATTTTTCAGTAAATTTATTCATATAACCAAAGATAGAACCCATTCTGTGGGTTCTATTTTTCTTGCATAAAATAAACCTTTATGATAAAATACAAAAAGAAAAATGGAGGGAAAAATGCAAGAAAGACAAAAGTATATTAGAAATTTTAGTATAATTGCACATATAGATCATGGAAAATCAACTTTAGCAGATAGATTAATAGAAATGACAGGAGTTCTTTCTAAAAGAGAAATGGAATCACAAGTACTAGACAATATGGAATTAGAAAGAGAAAGAGGAATAACAATTAAATCTCAAGCAGTAAGAATGAAATACAAAGCTAAAGATGGAAATGAATATACATTAAATTTAATAGATACTCCAGGACATGTGGACTTTAACTACGAAGTGTCAAGAAGCTTAGCAGCATGTGATGGAGCTGTACTTGTTGTAGATTCTTCACAAGGCGTTGAAGCACAAACGCTTGCAAATGTATATTTAGCACTAGATAATAATTTAGAGATTTTACCAGTATTAAATAAAATAGATTTACCAAATGCAAGACCAGATGAAATAAAAAATGAGATAGAAGATATAATAGGGATACCAGCACAAGATGCACCGTGTATATCCGCCAAGTCTGGACTTAATGTTGAACAAGTACTAGAAAGAATTGTTACAGACATACCAGCACCTGACGGCGATGAAAACAAAGAAACTAAATGTTTAATATTTGATTCTTATTATGATAATTATAAAGGTGCTGTAGCATATGTGAGAGTTAAGGATGGAAAGGTAAAAGTTGGCGATGAAATAAAACTAATGGCAACAAATAAAAAATTTACAGTTACAGAGGTAGGATACTTTACTCCAGGAAGCTATATGCCAGCAAAAGAATTACTAGCAGGTGACGTTGGTTATATTGCAGCAAGTATAAAAAGTTTATCAGACTTACATGTTGGTGATACAATAACATTATCTAGTAATCCAGCAAAAGAACCATTAAAAGGATATAAGAAAGTACAACCAATGGTTTATTGCGGTTTATATCCTATAGATGGAAGTGACTATGAAAATTTAAAAGTAGCATTGGAAAAATTACAGTTAAATGATGCTGCATTAGTGTATGAACCAGAAACATCAGCAGCTTTAGGATTTGGATTTAGATGTGGATTTTTAGGATTATTGCATTTAGAAATAATAGAAGAAAGATTAGATAGAGAATTTGATTTAGGTTTAATAACAACATCACCATCAGTTATATATAAAGTACATAAAACAGATGGTACTGTTATTGATTTGTATAATCCATCTGAATTACCAAAAGAGCAAGAAATCTCATATATAGAAGAGCCAATGGTAAAAGCAGAAATATTTACTCCTAAAGAATATGTTGGAAATATAATGGAAATATGTCAAAATAGAAGAGGAATCTATATAGATATGAAATACTTAGATGAAACACGTGTTACTTTAATTTATGAAATGCCATTAAATGAAATAATATATGATTTCTTTGATAACTTAAAATCAAAAACAAAAGGTTATGCATCATTTGATTATGAATTTAAGGAATATGTACGTTCAGAATTAGTAAAATTAGATATTCATGTTAATGGAGAGCCAGTTGATGCATTATCATTCATAGTATTCAAAGATAATGCTTACACTAGAGGAAAGAAAATGGTAGAAAAACTAAAAGAAGTAATACCAAGGCAATTATTTGCAATACCAATACAAGCAGTAATAGGAGGAACAATAATTGCAAGAGAAACAATATCTGCAATGAGAAAAGACGTATTAGCAAAATGTTATGGAGGAGACATTACAAGAAAGAAGAAGCTACTAGAAAAACAAAAAAGAGGAAAGAAGAGAATGAGACAAATAGGAAATGTAGAAATGCCACAGGAAGCGTTTCTATCAGTACTAAAATTAGATGATGAATAAAGAAGTTGAGGTAAGAGAAAATGAGAGAAAGAAGAAATAGTCAAAGAAGACAAAATGAAAGAAGAAGTGGATTTGATAGGAGAAAAGAAAATAGAAATACACCAGACAGAAGACAAGGAGAAAGGAGACAATCAGACAGAAGACAAGAGAATATTGAGAAGAAATTTGATGATCAAGTAGAAGGAAGAAACTCAGTACTAGAATTATTAGAAAGTGGAAAAGACATTAACAAAATATTTGTAACAAGAGGAGAAAAACATGGTTCAATAAACAAAATACTTGGAATTGCTAAAGAAAGAAAGATAATAATCGTAGAAAAAGACAAAAGGCAAATGGACGAAATAGCTCAGGAAGAGAACTATCAAGGAATAATTGCAATAGTACCACCATTTGAATATGTTGAAAT
>OIYG01000349.1_pt1 | contig 47207 bp, 47 predicted proteins | sample 1587861 | NCBI WGS metagenome assembly OIYG01 (sample SAMN03283272) | human gut metagenome | biome: human-associated habitat; material: feces | host: Homo sapiens | place: Peru | collected 2012
AACAGGTTCTAATAGTGATTTATTATCTAGTGATTTAGCAACTCATATTGCAGGAAGATATGTAAGTTTTAAAATAACTCCATTTACATTTGATGAAGTATGTAAACTACTTGATATTACTGATAAAAGAGATATTGAAGAAGCATTTAATGATTATATCAAATGGGGTGGTATGCCACAAAGATTTATGCAAAAAGATGATATATCAAGAAAGACTTATTTAAATGATATATATGATTCAATAATAATAAAAGATATTGTGAAGAGATTTAATATTAAAGATATAGATTTATTAAACAGAATAGTTACTTATATATTAACTACTCCATCACAAGTGTTTTCACCAGATAGTTTAAAAAAATATATGCAAAGTGATTCTAGGAGTGTATCTTTAGAGACTTTATATAATTATATTGATTATATAACTCGTGCTAATTTAATTTCTAAAGCAGAAAGATATGATGTTAGGGGTAAAAGAATACTTACAGGTAAATATAAGTATTATTTAACTGACTTAGGTTTTACTAATATTTTAAGTGAAGGAAAGAAAGAACAAATTGGTGCATACTTAGAAAATATTGTTTATAATGAACTTATTGCTAGAGGATATAATGTTAATATTGGTACATTGGAAAATGGTGAAATAGATTTTGTGGCAACGAGATTTAATGAAAAGATATATATTCAAGTTACTTATATTTTAAGTGATGAGACAGTAATAGATAGAGAATTTAATGCTTATAATAAGATTCTAGATAATTACCCAAAGTATGTTCTTTCTATGGATAAGTTTGACTTATCAAGGGAAGGTATAATTCATAAGAATATAATTGATTGGTTATTAGATAAATAACGTGGAGGTTATATTTTAACTTAAATATAATATATATCACGTTTTGTTTAAAATACAGTAAATACAAGGTGTAGAATAGGGTACTACACTTTTTTCTTGACATAACATAAAAATTAGAGTAATATATTTTTACCGGAGGAAATTATGAAAAATTATTTTAAAGAGGAAGAAGTGATTTACTTTAACGAGTATATAAAAGATAAACTTAAGACTATAACCACATATATTTATATGCTCGAGTGTAATGGTGTTAATACTAGTAATATTCGTAGTACTTTAGGAATAGAGTTAATGAAATATGCAAGTAGTATAAGTACGCAAGTAGATTGTAAAAGCTTTATCTTGGGATATTTGAATTATATAAGTGATATTAGAGATTATAATGTTATAAAGTTTGTTAATTATTTTAGTCCTAGAGTTGACTTGATAGTTAGAAACTTTATTATAAGTGATATATTATGTGATACTAAACTTAAGTGTAGTGAAAAAATTAATATATCTTTAAGTGCTAGTATTTATTTACATAACTTATATGTAAATATAGAAAAATACTTTAATGATGATAATAAAATAGATATATTTAATGATTTAAAGAGTGATTTAGAGGTAACTTTACTAGAACTTATAGAAAATAATGATTATAGTAATATAATTGGTAAGATAAAAGAAAATAATTTCTTGCTTTTAAAAGAAAAGTTAGAATATAGTTATTTAAATTATGATATACAGGGTTTTTTAAAGATATTAGATAGTGAAGAGATAAGTATATATATTGATACTGTTTTAAGTGATATTATTGGTAATAATAAAAATATAGATAATATAAGTGTTAAAGAGGTATCTAATACTTTAAATGAAGGGGTAATATCTAGTTATTTTAAATTAAGAAGTTTAAGAAGTAAAGCAGTAAGTTATAGTAATACTGCTAAGGGTAATGTAAGAAAAAAGGTTAGAACTTATTAGGTTTATGAACGGATAAAGATTAATTGTGATAGGATAAATAGTGATATGAAAAGATTATTTTGTATTAAGATAATCTTTTTTTACTTATATGAGCAGGTAAGAATTGTTAGAATGAGATAAATTAATATATGATTAAATAAACTGAAGATAAATAGTGATATGAAAAGGTTATTTTATACTAATTTAGTCTTTTTTTTTCAAAAATATATACAAAATAAAAAAAATATTGTATAATTAAGTTGTATTACTTTAGGAGAGTTGGGTATCATGAAAAAAATATATTCTAGTATAGATATAGGCTCTGATACAATTAAGTTCGTAGTTTGTGAACATTTTAATAAGAATGTAAATGTTTTAGCAAGTTTAGAAGTTAAATCAAAGGGAATAAGAAAGGGACTAATTGTAGATGAAGCATTGTTAGTTAATGCTATTAAAGATGGCATTAAGTCTATTAATGAGATGTTATCGTTTGATTTAAAGAAAGTTATTGTAAATATAAGTAGTTATAATGTTAAGTTTATGTATGTAACTGGTGAAGTTAGTATAGATAATGAGGATAATATAATAACTAAAGATGATGTAGAAAAAGTATTTTCTTCTTCAGTATACAATAAGTTACCAAGTGATTATGAACTTGTTAATGTTATGCCAGTATCTTTTGTATTAGATGATGATAAGAATGAGATGTACCCGGTTGGTAAAGTAAGTAAGAAATTACAATTAAAAGGTATTATGATTATTGCTCCAAAGGAGAATGTTAATACTGTTATTAGTGCAATGGATAAGGCTGGACTTGAGGTAGTAGATATAGTAATACCAGCACTTGCAGACTTTTATGAGGTAAGAAATAATAATATTTGTGATAAAGTTGGTGCAATAATTAATATAGGACATGAGACTACTACTGTATCTATTGTTAATAATTCTTTAGTTGTAGCTACAGATGTATTAAAGTTAGGTAGTATCAATATAGATAAAGATTTAGCATATGTATTTGGAATAAGTGTATTTGATGGTAGAATTATAAAGGAAAGATTTGCTAGTTCTAGTAAGAGATTTTCTAGTACTACTGAAGTATATGAAGTTAAAAATACTGTTGGAGAAACCTTAAAACTTAATCAATTAGAGGTAAGTGAGGTAGTATCTACTAGGATGGAAGAGATACTAAAGTACGCAAAAAATAAGATGTTAGAATTATCTAAGAAAAATATAGACTATATAGTTATTACTGGTGGTGCTACAGAAATTAAATCATTTAAACAATTAGTATTTGAATTTTTAGGAAAAGATGTTATAATATACACTGAAGGAACATTAGGAGTAAGGAATAATAAGTATATTACATCACTTGGAATGATAAAATACTTTATAGAGAAGTTAAAAGTAAGAGATAGTAATTATTCTATGATAACTAATGAGGAAGAGAGTTTACTAATTAACCCTAATTTAAAGAAAAAGGAATTTATGAAGAAAGGAAGACTTTTTGGAAGTTTTATTGCAAGTAAGGAGGAAGAAAATGAATAATATGTTTGGACTTGAAATGGATCAATTAGCAAGAATAAAAGTTATAGGTGTTGGGGGCGGAGGATGTAATGCGATTAACAGAATGATAGAGTCTGGCTTAAAAGGTGTTGATTTTATCGTTGCTAATACTGACTTACAAATCCTTAATACGTCTCTTGCACCTGTAAAACTTCAAATAGGTAGTGAACTTACTGATGGACTTGGTGCTGGTGCCAATCCGGAAATAGGAAGAGAAGCTGCATTAGAAAGCAAAGCAGAAATAGAAGAAGCACTTAAGGGTGCTGATATGGTGTTCGTAACTTGTGGTATGGGTGGAGGAACAGGTACTGGAGCAAGTCCTGTTATTGCAGAAATTGCCCAAGATCTTGGAGCACTTACAGTTGGTATTGTTACTAAACCATTTAGTTTTGAAGGCAAAAAAAGAATGGAACAAGCTACTGCTGGACTTGAGGAATTAAAAAAACACGTAGATACATTAATTGTAATACCTAATGATAGATTAAGAGAATTAATAGATAAATCTACACCAATGCTTGAAGCATTTAGAGAAGTAGATAATGTACTTCATCGTGGTGTACAATCAATTTCAGATTTAATTGCTGTTGCAGGACTAGTTAACCTAGATTTTGCAGATGTTAAAGCTGTTATGAAAGATAGAGGTAATGCTTTAATTGGTATTGGAGTAGGTAGTGGATCTGATAGAGCAGCAGAAGCTGCAAGACAAGCAGTATCTTCACCACTTTTAGAAACATCAATTAATGGTGCTACTGATGCTATAATTAATGTTACTGGTGGATCTAATCTTACATTATTTGAAGTAGAAGAGGCCGCAGAAATTATTAGAACTGCTGCTAATACTGATATTAATACAATCTTTGGAGCAGTAATAAATGAAAATTTGAATGATGAAGTAATAGTAACAGTAATTGCTACTGGTTTTGAGCAACCAAGTGAACCATTATATCATAATTTTAATAATAATACTCGTGAAGAAATGTATAAAGAAGCAAGAAAGAATAATGATTTTGATATAGATAACGACTTAGATATTCCACCATTCTTAAGAGATAAAGATGAATATTAATAATAAATATGATGCAAAATAAACATCATATTTTTAAAATTTTAGATATATAGTTGATGTAATATTTAATGTAAGAATAATTTAGAGGTGAAGTAAATGGATAAGATAATTGAAGGAAAGATATATTTACCAATAATATATATTGTAATTGGATTTGTTTTATATTATTTATTAAAGAAAATAAATGATAAGTTAAGTAAGAAGATAGTTATTAATAAGACAGGTAGTGATAAGAGAAAGAATACTATTATATCTCTTATTAATAATATTATTAAATATATAATAGCAATAGTTATTGTACTTGCTATATTAAAGGTATATGGGGTAGATACTACTAGTATTTTAGCATCTTTAGGAATAATAGCAGTAGTAATTGGACTTGCTTTTCAAGATATAGTAAAAGATATGTTATCAGGTATTTCTATTATATTTGATAATTTATATGCTGTTGGAGATACTATTAAGATTGGAGATTTTACTGGGGAAGTTATTTCTATAGGAATTAAAAATACTAAGATAAAGTCTTGTTATGGTGAGATTAAAAGTATTTCTAATAGTCAAGTTACGGAAGTTATAAATTATAGTTTGTATGATAGAACATTATTTATACCCGTTAATGTAAGTTATGATACTGATATTGAGAAGTTAGAGAAAGTACTTAATGAGGTTAAGGAAGAGATTAAGACTGAAGATGGAGTAAAGAGTGAACTAGAGTTACTTGGAATAGATAGTTTAAATGATAGTAGTATTACATATATGATAACACTTACTTGTAAGTATAGTAATTCTTTTAGAATAAAAAGAAAATTACTAGGGTTAATTAAAAGTAAATTAGTTGAAAACAAGATAGAAATTCCATATAATAAACTAGATGTAAATGTAAGGAAGTAGTAAACATGATGAAAAAAGAAATTTTTAAAAGAGAATTAGAGTATATTAGTGATGAAGGTATAAGAGAATCTACTGGTATTATGTTAGATTTATTACCAGACTATTTCTATCAAATACCTGCTTCTTCGACTGGAAAGTATCACCCTAGGTTTGCAAGTACTGAATCAGGGTTAGTAAAACATACTAAAGTAGCGGTTAGAATTGCTAAGGAATTATTAGATAATCCTAGTTTAACTAATTTTACTTTAAGAGAAAAAGATTTAATTATTATGTCTATTATTTTACATGATGGACTTAAGAATGGATTAGTAAAAGACAAATATACAAAGATAGATCATCCGTTATTAGTATCAAACTACATAAAACAAAATAGTGATAAGTTAAAACTTACTAAGGAAGATTTAGAAATAGTAACAAAGGGTATATCATCACATATGGGTCCATGGAATAAGGATTATGATGGTAATATAGTACTTCCTACTCCTAAAACTAAGATAGAAAGATTTATCCATATGTGTGATTATTTATCTAGTAAGAAGTTCTTAGATGTAGAATTTGATAATTTAGATATAAAGTATTAGATTTTAAATAGATATGTATTTACTTTTATGAAATAATTTATTAAAAGTAATTTACATATCTTTATTTTTTTGGTATAATTTATTTAATGATAGAAAGATATGGAGGATATGATGAGTGATATTGAATTATTAAGTATAGATATTGGTGCATTAGAAAGTGCTATAGATAGTCTAAATAGATATATTGGTGAATTAAGTAATGAAGAGGGCAGTTTAGAATATATTAAGAATACTGCTCCTACATTTTGGAATGAAGGTGCTACTGAAGATATTAATTCATATTGTATAGAACTTGGAAAAAATATAAATAGTGTTGATGCTCTTATACAGAATTTACAAGGATATATAAGTACTTTAAGAACACTAATTACTGAAATTAATGAAGCTAGAAAAAGAAAGTATGCTGGTGAGGTGTAATAATGCAAGTAAAAGTTAGATTAAACGATTTAAGACAAACTAGTAATAGAGCAAATGAATTAAATGTTGAAGTTAAGAATTTATTTGATAGAACTACAAATAATTTAAAAGAAATTTGTCGTATTGTACAATGTAGTGAACTTACTAGTGCAACAAATAGTATTAATGAAGAGATTGAAACTATTAATAATGAAATAAATGAATCTTTAAGAGAAATAAATAATTTCTTGATTGAGCAAATTAATTACTATAGTATATCTAATGAAAATGCTACTAGTGCAATAAATAAATTAAGTGAGCAAATTACTAATAGTTTTAGTACGGGAGGTGGCAATTAATGGCAACTTATGGTAGGGAACAATTAATCAAATTAAACCCTGAAAGATTAGAGGAATATACTTCTAATTTAGCAACTTTAGTACAACAATTGTGTGCAAGAGCAGATGAATTAAAAAATATAAATAAAACCGCTCAAATGTTTTGGAATGAAGGTGTTGGGGAAGATGTTTCAAGTTATGGAGTATCTTTGGATAAAAACATTAATTTAATTAAAGGGAAGTTATCAGATACATTAAATGATTATGTTAAAACAATGAATGTACTTGCTTCAACAGTTAGAAATATTGCTGGTCAAAATGTTGCTACTGGTGGAACAACAACTTCTTTAGGAGGTACTAAACCTTCTTCTCAAATAGATGAACTTAATAATTTTTATTCATCATTTCGTCAATTTGATTCTGATTCTATAAATAAATATAGAAATCCAAATGTTTTTGGAACTTCAGGTAAAATGTAATGATAATATAACACATAAGTTAAATGTTTATGTGTTTTTTTAATTTTTTTAAACTTTTTTTAATATTTTTCGCTAAAATGATTTTCAATATGGAATATATATAATGAGAGAGTTAATTATATATATTTTTATTTTGAAAGAAGGAGTGAAAAATGTTTAAAAAAGTATGTAAAGTGATGGTGGTATTCTTGTCTTGTTTATTTATGAATGAGGTTAAGGCAGATGAGTGGACTACTAAGCAATTAGAAGGGGATAATGTTATTAAAGAAATTAGATATAGATATTATTATCTAGTTAAGAATGGAGAATATAAAAGAGTGGATGAAATGGGTAATTATTCTTATAGTGATAAGAGTGATATTAAATATGGAGAGTTTAGTAGTTGGACAAATAGTCCTATAACAGAGTATGATTATTTAGATATAGAGTATGGTAAGAAATATGAATATCAAGAGTTATTACCTGCGCAATATATTAAGATAGAGAATGTAACAAATAGTAATATAAGTATTAATGATATAGAAACATATAATTTAAGTGTAAAGTTAAATCATAAGATATATTCTTGCACTTTATGTAATAGCGATAAGAATATTATATATCCAAATGGTAATATGATTATATATATGCCTATGAGTGTACTTATTAAGAATCTAACTTTTAATTTTACTAATGATTCAAATAGTAATTTTGAGATTTATTATAGTTTTGATAGAGCGTTTAATAAGATAGTTGCATCCACTTTAGGAAATAATACGGTATTTTCTTATAAATATAATAAGGCATATAAGCTATATGAAAACTATTCAAATACATTTGTTGGATATAATATTAATGTTGATGAATTTATTAAGGTAATATCTATTAGTGATGTATGTAGAGCAAGAGAAATATATGATTATAAATATAATTTAGATAAGGTGTATTTTGGTACAACATATTATAAAGATAAGAGTGATATTGATGTTAGTACTACTGATTTATCTATTGATGATTTATATATGGATGAAAACGATTATCAAATATATTATAAGTATTCAAGTGATATGGGAAGTGGTGATAATAATGATAATAATACACCAAGTAATATAACACCAATAAATAGTCCTAGTTTAGTTAAGACTGGTAATTTTAAACTCAAGAATACTAATTATTTAATTACGTATATATTGCTATTATTACTGGTTACTTTGCTATTCATAAAGAGAATGAATAAAAAGAGAAATTTTAAATAATGTCGAATGAATAAATAGTCTAATATTGACGAATTTAACAAATGATTAACAAAATATGATAAAGTATATAAGAAAGGAAGAATATTAATGAAAGTTAATACAGAATTTAGAAAGGGAATTATGTTTATTAGGGTATATGGATGTTTAAATAAAGATAATATGACTTTTTTAGATTATGATAATTTTAAGTATGTAGTATTTAATTTTGATAATTTGCTTTCTATTGATAGTTATGCAATTAAATATATTATTAATTACAATAAAAGAATTAAAAAAGATAATGGTAAGTTAGTTATATGTGATGGTAAAAAAAATATGGTTAAGAATCTATTTAAGGGTATTATACCTGTAATAGGTGATGAACTGGAGGCGTTTGGTACATAGATTAAGAAAGGAGAACAATGGACGAATTATCTAATATTATAATAGAGAATGAACCTTTAATATATTCTATTATTAATAAGTACTCAAGATACTATGATACAGAAGATCTATACCAAGTAGCAGTAATGGGAATAATTAAAGCATATAAGAATTATAAACAAGACTTTAATACAAAGTTTACTTCTTATGCGTATAATTATATCTTAGGAGAGATATTAAAATATATTAATGATAGTAAGATATTTAAAATAGGTAAAGAAACAAGGGGATTATATAAGAAGATAAATGAAGCAAAAACTATACTAACACAAAAACTAATGAAAGAACCATCTAACTATGAATTATCATTATTTTTAGAGATTGATGAGAAAGTAATTAATGATGTAATTAATATTAATAGTCCTATTGATAGTTTGGATAGAGAAATAAAAGAAGAGGGTAAAAAACTTATGTTATATGATGTAGTGGGAGAAAATAAGGATAATATTGAGGAGATATTTTTACATGATGAGATAAATAAATTATCATTAGAAGAACTTAAGATACTTAAAGAAAGATACTTTAATGATAAAACACAGAGTGAAGTTGCTAAAGAACTTGGTATAAATCAAGTTAAAGTATCGCGTGAAGAACAAAAAATTCTTAAAAAATTATCAAATTCTTACCAAAAAGTCGTATAAATTGGTGTTTTTGCTTAAAAGTTGCGCATTTGGCAACTAGAAATTTTGAAAAAGTATGAGACAATATATTTAGGTGATTAAAATGGGTTGTAAGGTTAGACATTATGATGTATATGAGACAATATCAAGAAATATCAAGAAGTATAGAATACTTGCAAATATAACACAAGAAGAACTAGCGGAGAAAGCAAATTATTCATATCAATTCATAAGAAGAATAGAGGCATCTAAGACAAAGAAGACATTTTCTTTAGATACACTTATAACACTTACACATGCACTTAATGTTGATATTGTTGATCTATTCGAAGAGGTGAGTGACGAAGAATTTATAGAACTAAAAAGTTCAAAAATAAAAAAACAAAAGAGTATGTAGTGTAAAAAGCACAAAACATTGTGCTTTTTTGTATAATGTTTTAAAAGTTGTTAATTATATAAATGGTGAAATAAAATGAAGAATGAAATTTATGAGAGTATTGTGGGTGAGGTAACCCCTAAAAAGCATGTACTAAAAAATGCGATAGTTACTTTTGTTTTTGGAGGATTAATTGGACTTTTTAGCGAAGCTTTACTTAGAGTATATAAGATGATATTTGATCTTCCTAGAAAAGAAAGTGGAGTTCTTGTTATAATGACTTTAATATTTATAGCGTCACTTCTTACAGCACTTGGTGTATTTGATTTATTAGTTGCTAAACTTAAATGTGCCTTAATAATACCTATAACAGGATTTGCTCATTCTATTACAAGTTCTGCCTTAGACTACAAAAATGAGGGATTAGTATTAGGAATAGGTGCAAATATATTTAAGTTAGCAGGTACTGTTATACTTTATGGTGTGGTAAGTGTGTACATATTTGGTATTATTAGATTACTTATTGGAGGTATATTATGACATATAATTATAAGAACGTTTATTTAGGGGACAGTTATACTATTGGAGGAGTATATGAAAGTAATGGTCCTTTAGTAGGTTATTTTGATAAAGTATATAATAAAGACTTTTACTACGGAGAAAAGAGTTTTGAAAAAGCAGAAACTAGACTTCTTAAAGAAAATTTACTTAATCTACTTAGAAAGACTAAAAAAACGGAAGAAGATATTGATTTAATTATAAGTGGTGATTTACAAAATCAAATTGCTGCTTCTAATTATGCAATAAAAGATTATAATATTCCATATCTTGGTATATATAGTGCTTGTGCTACTATTGGAGAAGCTATGATTATTGCATCATCTTTTGTTGAGGGAAAGAGTGCTAAAAACGTTATTGTGTCTACAGTTAGTCATAATACTAGTCAGGAAAAACAATTTAGAAATCCTGTTGAATATGGGACTCCAAAGCCTGATTATTCAACATTTACTGCGACTGGTTCTGCAAGTTTATTAATAACAAGTAAAAAAAGTAAAATAAAAATTGAATCTGCAACTATTGGTAGAATTATAGATTTAGGACAAACTGATGTAAATAATATGGGAGCAGTAATGGCTGGAGCAGCAGCAGATACCATATATAGACATTTAAAAGATAATAATAGAAGTGCGGATTATTATGATTTAATTGTTACGGGTGATTTAGGTAAATATGGAAAAGAAATACTTAAGAAATACATAAAAACTAAATATAATATAGAGTTATCTAATAATTATAATGATTGTGGTACTATGTTATATGATATTGATAATCAACCTGTTTTAGCAGGTGGTTCAGGACCAGCATGTAGTGCGTTAGTAATATTTTCTTATATACTCAAACAAATGAATGAGAATAAACTTAAGAAAGTTTTAGTAGTACCTACTGGAGCAATATTTTCTCCAACAAGATTTTTTCAAAAAGAGAATATACCTGCAATAGCACATGCAGTTAGTTTGGAGGTAATAGAATGACTTATTTATATGCATTTTTGTTTTGTGGACTTGTTTGTATGATAGGACAATTAATTTTAGACAATACTAAACTTACTCCGGGACATATTACTAGTTTATTTGTAGTAATTGGATCTTTTTTAGATGTATTTGGGTTATATGATAAGATAGTTTTATATTGTGGTGCAGGAGCACTTGTTCCTATTACTTCTTTTGGACATTTACTTATTCATGGAGCAATGGATCAAGTTGGCAAAATAGGTCCTTTGGGACTTGCGTTTGGAATATTTAATCTTACTAGCGCAGGAATTAGTCTTGCATTGTTTTTAGGATTTATTTTTGCGTTAGTTTTTAAACCGAAACATTAAAATAATTACTTTTATCTTTATAATTATTTACTTTTTCTAATTATTTATTTATAATATATATGGAGGAAATAGATAATGAATAAGATAACAAACGTATATGCAAGAGAAATATTAGATTCAAGAGGTAATCCTACGATTGAAGTTGAGCTTATTTTAAATGATGAAGTGTTGGCAGTAGCTTCTGTTCCAAGCGGAGCATCTACTGGTAGTAAGGAAGCTTTAGAATTAAGAGATAATGATAAAGATAGATATTTAGGCAAAGGGGTACTAAAGGCTGTTAATAATGTTAATACTATAATTAGAGATAATATTGTTAATAAGAGTTTTGATAGTCAAAGAGAACTTGATTATTATTTGATTAGTTTAGATGGTACAGCAAACAAGAGTAAGTTAGGTGCTAATGCTATTTTAGGTGTTAGTTTAGCGTATTTAAAAGCAAGTGCTATTATAAATGGTAAAGAGTTATATGAGTATTTAGGTAGTGATTATACTATACCTAGATGTATGATGAATATTTTAAATGGTGGATGTCACGCAAATAATAATTTAGATATTCAAGAGTTTATGATTATACCATCAAAAGATGATTATAAAGAAAATTTAAGAATGGGTAGTGAAATATTTCATAATCTAGATAAGATATTAAAAGAAAATAACTTAAGTTGTGGAGTAGGAGATGAGGGTGGTTTTGCACCAAATATTAGTTCTACTAGGGAAGCGCTTGATTTAGTTAGTGAGGCTATAAAAAGAAGTGGTTATGTTCTAGGTAGTGATGTTTATTTAGGACTAGATGTCGCTGCTAGTGAATTTTATAAAGATAATTTATATCATTTTGAGGGTAAAGATTTAACTAGTGATGAGTTAATTAATTACTTTTTGGAGTTAGTAAGAGAGTATCCTATAATTTCAATTGAAGATTTACTTGCGGAAGATGATTATGAGGGATGGAAGAAGGCTACAAGTAAGTTATCTAATATACAACTTGTGGGAGATGATTTATTTGTTACTAACAAAAAGTTATTGGAGTATGGTATAGAAAATAATATGGCAAATGCTATACTTATCAAGTTAAATCAAATTGGTACTGTAACAGAAACATTGGAAACTATAAAACTAGCAAAAGAACACGGTTATAAAACTATAATCAGTCATAGAAGTGGAGAGACTGATGATACATATATTGCAGACTTTGCAGTAGGATTAAATGCTGGTCAAATTAAAACGGGTAGTATGTCAAGAATGGATAGAATATGTAAATATAATAGATTACTTAGAATAGATGAGGACATTAAAAAGTAATAAGATATGAAGTATTATGTTGTACTTGTTGTTATATCTTTATTAGTATTAACAGGTTGTAGTAATACTAATATTGTAGATATAGAGAAAGATGAATATTTATCATATAAAGAAGAGATACTTACCACAAATGATTTTACAGATAAAGAAGATTTAATGTTTAATATAGATGTTATTACTAGTAAGATAAGTCCCGAAGAGTTATCATATAAGTTAGTAATTAATAATGCTAAAGAAGATATGCATGATGTTAAAGTACTTATGATACATAATAAACTTACAGATAATGTATTTCCGTCTTTAGGAATATTTGATAATCAAAGCATTAGTTTACTTACAGGTGATACTGATAAGGATATAACACTTATTGGTACTATTAAGACTACTAAGAATATTAATGATATTGATATAGAGTATAAGGTTTATATTGAATATAAGAATAGTTTAAATGAGACAGTAAAAGTCTACTATAAAACGACAAATTAAGTATATATTTAGGTATATACTTTTTTATATAGTTAAGGATGATATATATATGAAAGTTAAGGTATTTGATGAGTCACATGAAAAAGATTTAGAAAATGATATCAATAATTTTATTAAGGAAAATAATGTTGAGGTATTTGATATAAAGTTTAGTGTATCGGTATCTATGTTTAGTGAGGAACAGATATATTGTTTTTCTGCGCTTGTTATGTATACTGAGGGGAAAGTGAAAGAAGGGTAGTTGATGACATGTAAGAATTTAATTATAAAACATTTATAGTTATTATGCTTATTTAAGAAAATTAAATATTTTTTAAAAATGTATAGACATAAATGTAATTTTGTGGTACAATACGGTTACGTAAGTGATTATGTTATATATTTATATGACTTATCATCTTATCAACTAAAAAAGCGGCGATTCCGGCCAACCTAAACAGGAACCTAAAAAAGCGGCGATTCCGGCCAACCTAAACAGGAACCTAAAAAAGTGACTAGAGATTATTTCTCTAGTTTTATTTATAAAAAAAACGTGTATGTTTTTGCAAACGATTGTTTGAGATGTATTGACCTTACTAAAGATATATGATATTATGTAGTAAAGGTGGTGAGTTGATATTATGATAGAATTGTTGACACTAGTTAAGTTAGATACAGATTATTGTAATTATTTGCGGAAATTTGATAATAGAGTACCATATAACTATAATAAAAAAGAGTTAAGGCCATTTGTTGGTGTTTTATTTGAGGTTAATAATTATAAGTATTTTGCACCTTTATCTAGTCCGAAATCTAAACATCTAAAACTAGAATCTAAAATTGACCTTTTAAAAATAGATGATGGTAGATTGGGAGTTGTTAATTTTAATAATATGTTACCTGTTACTGATGATAATGTTATTTTTATTGACTTAGATAAAAAGTGCTTAACTGAAACAGAAAAAAAGTATATGAAATTATTAAAAAAACAACTTTTTTGGTTAAGACGTAATGATGTTAAAATATATGAAAGAGCTAAAAAATTGTATTCTAAATACACAAATGGTACTCTAAAACAAAACATTGTTAAAAGATGTTGCGATTTTAAACTACTAGAAGAAAAGTGTAATGAATATAATAATATTTTAGTATAAAAATAAATTTTTTAATACTATCAATAAGTAATATATAGTAATAGATAATATTTAATATTACTTTTTTATTTTACATAATAGTAAATCTTTATATTATACTTTTAGCATATAAAAATGTTATTTTTCCTTCATAATTATATTGTTAAAAATCTTTAGTTGTGATAAAATATATATGTAGTTAATGTAGAGGGTGAGATTATGAATGATGATAAGACAATGGTTTTTAATGTAGAAAGTATAAATGAAAAGGTTATTTATGATACATTAAAGGAAGTTTATGATTTGCTCGAAGAAAGAGGATATAACGCTACTAACCAAATTGTGGGGTATATTTTGAGCGGAGATTTGGGGTATATTTCTAATTACAAAGCTGCTAGAAACAAGATTAATTCTCTTGACAGGAGTACTATATTAGAAGTAATGCTTAAGAATTTCTTGAGGTAATTTTTTGAAAGGGGAGTTATAATGAGATATATTGGTTTAGATTTAGGAAGTAAGACATTAGGGGTTGCGGTAAGTGATATTACTAATACGATTGCAAGTAGTGTTAAGACAGTGTTTTTTAAGGAAGATGATTATGAAAGTTTGATTCCTATTCTTAAGGATATTATTGGAGAATATGACGCTAAGAAAATAGTGCTTGGACTTCCAAAAAACATGAATAATACGCTTGGTCCTCGTGCAGAGATTTCTATTAATTTTAAGAAGTTGATTGAGGATAAGATAGGTATTGAGGTTGTTTTAGTTGATGAGAGATTAACTACAGTTATATCAAATAATATAATGATTGAGGCGGATATGTCTAGAAAAAAGAGAAAGAAAAAAGTGGACTCTATCGCGGCTTCTATTATATTGCAGTCTTATTTGGATACACTTAGGTGATTATGTAGAGTGTGTTTTAAATATGATTAGTTATGAAGCTTTTGATATTTTAAATATAAGTTAATAATAGATAAAATAAGGAGGAATAGTTATGGAAAACGATAATACTTTTACAATTATAGATGATAAGGGTAAGGAAAGAGTGTGTGAAGTTTTATTTACTTTTGAGAGTGATGAGACAAAAAAGAATTATATAGTGTACACTGATAATACTAAGGACCATGAGGGTAATATTAGAGTATATGCTTCTATTTATAAGAAAGGAAGTAAGAATGCATCTTTGGAGCCGATTGAAAGTGAAAGAGAATGGAAGATTGTAGAGACAATACTTTCTTCAATACAAGAGGAAGAAAATAATAGTAATTAATATAAAGTATAAGGTAAGATAAGACTTTCTATATGATGTTATAATGATTTTATAATGATAGTGATATTGTAATTATGTTATGGATAGTGTAAAAAGATTGCGTTATAAATAATGATGTAAAGGAATTTTATTTAACTAGTGTAAGAATTACTATAATATTACTTAAAATGCTATAATATTGCTTGGTTTATAAATAGTGATGTAATTTTATTTGATATTATAGTGTTACTTGACATTATGTGTAAATCTTATTATTATACTTTTTGTGTGTACAAAAATAGTAGTAAAAAAGGCGGTATGTATGAAAATAAAAAAGATTATATTAACTCTTTTGGTGTTAGGTATTTTGTGTGTTGTTGGCGTAGGGGCGTTTTACTTTTATAATTTAAAGGCGGTGTCAAGTGATAATACGCCAAAGAAAGTTGTAATTAATGCAGGTTCTATTGCGTCAATTGGTAAGACGTTGAAAGAAAATAATTTAATTAGAAATGAGTTTGTTTTTAAGGTGTATGTAAAGTTAAATCACATTAATAATTTGAGGGCTTCTACTTACAATTTGAATGAGGCTATGAGTTTGGAGGATATTGTTAAGGTTTTACAAGAGGGTAATTCATATAATCCTGACCAGATTAAGATTACTTTTGTAGAGGGCAAGAATATGCGTTATTATGCTAACGTAATAAGTGAGAATACTTCGAATAGTTATAATGATGTGCTAGATAAGATGGAGGATACTAATTATATAGATAGTTTGATTAGTAAGTATTGGTTCTTGACTGATGATATTAAAAATAGTAAGATATATTATCCTCTTGAGGGGTATTTATTTCCCGATACTTATTCTTTTGTAAATAAGGATGTTAGTGTGGAGGATATTTTTAAGGTAATGCTTGATGAGACAGAAAAAAAGTTGGAACCATATAAGGATAAACTTGAAAACATGAATTTATCTATTCACGATGTGTTTACACTTGCTTCGATTGTGGAGTTAGAGGGCGCTAAGGCTAATGATAGGGCTAGTGTTGCAGGGGTATTTTATAATAGGATTAAGAATAAATGGAGTTTGGGTAGTGATGTTACGACTTATTATGCTTTGAAAATTGATGATTTTAAGGTTAGTTTGACTAGTGATAATGGGCTTTATAAGTGCGATAATGCTTATAATACTAGATGTAATAGTTTCATAGGACTTCCTGTGGGACCAATATGTAATCCTGGGATGGAATCTATACTTGCCACTATTAATCCTGAGGAACATTCTTATTATTACTTTGTCGCAGATTGTGATGGTAAGGTATATTTGAGTAAGAATCAAACTGAACATTTTAATACAATTAGTAAGCTTAAGAATGAGAATAAATGGTGTGTTTAGGGTAATAAGGTTTAATAAGCAAGAATTTGTGTAATATGTTGTGTTTAGTCATATTATAAATATTGAAAATAATATGATGTAAGGTAGATAATAAATATAAAGAAGTAATATATATAATTGAAGAATGAATCGTTAAAGAAATTATATAATATTTGAAATAAATAATTGATAAAATAAATTAATGACAAATACTCTTAATATTGGGTGTTTGTTTTTTGCTTTCAGTTATTATATTTAACAAGGAATTGGCTGCATAAAAACAAACAATATCTTTCATATAAAAGAAGTATTCTTGATTGGACATTAGTTAATTTGTTTTTCATATATTAAGAGTTTTGTTTTAGAATTTTATATACCTTTGTTAATTTACACTTATGTGATAAGTTATACTTTATAGAGTATAGGTAAAAAAATAAGTAATATCTTAAAATGTAAGATATCACTTTAGAATTTTTAAATATATAACTAATAATATATTGTTATATAAATATATTTATTAAATTATAGGTATGCTAAAATACCAATGATAGTAGATAAAAGCATAAGTCCAAGCATTCCTAGTACTATTACTTTGGCACCTATATTTGTTTTCTTTTTTTTCTTATTTTTACTCATAATGCGAAATCCTTTCTTCAATCTAATTATAATATAATTATATCTAATTTATGTAATAAATTCAAGTATTTTTAATATAATTTATCAGGAGATGAATATATTAATGAATTTTAGACAAATAGTTAAAACATTTATACCAAGCAAAAAATTATGTATTTTTGTGTTAATAGTGGCATCTCTTGGTATAATATCTGGGGCAATATTTTTAGTAATGATTAATCAAAATGATAAGAGTGTTGTTATAAATGAGTTAAATGGATTTTTAAGTAATATAAATAGTAATAGTATTAATAATGTACAAGCACTTAAGAATAGTTTATTTAATAATTATGTATATATTGTTTTGATATTTATATTGGGTCTTTCTTTGATTGGGATATTAGTTAATTTGTTTTTTACATATATTAAGGGTTTTATTTTAGGATTTTCTATATCTTCGTTAATTTACACTTATGGTGTTAAAGGGATACTCGCTTCAGTGATATATATTGTACCTGTGATTGTTAATTTATTTCTTATTGTATTGATTACTTCTTATACGCTTGTTATGGCAAAATATTTATATACGTTAATATTAGGAAATAGGAATACTGGTTTTAAGATGTTTTTAAAGAAATACTTTATTATTTTTATTGTGGTATCTTTAATAACAATTTTTACTTCGCTCATGGAAGCGTTTTTAACTCCAGCGTTATTTAAGTTAGTTGTAAAATTATTTGTGTAAAATGATAGAAATGTTTAATATCTATGAAAAGAGATTTTGATAATTTAAATTAGTTTTTAGTTTGTATGAAAAAATGTTTTAATGTAAAAATATATTTTTTGATATATTAAAAAGATTTTTAATAATTAAAAATGGTATTTGTATATTATAGATACATAAAGGTTAAATTGAGATGTGACTTTGTATATATAAGTATTTTGGTATTAAAATATGTTTTTTGTATATAGAAAATGAGTTTTAATATTTAAAAAATGTTTTTAATATAAATTTTTAAATATATTGGGCTGTTTTTTGATATACAAAAAGGGTTTTTGAATAAGTATAGATGATTTAATGTGTGTAAATGTATTAAGGTTTTTTGATATGTATTTTGAATGTTTGATATGTTGAAAGGTGTGTTTTGGGTAATTAAAATTTGAATACAAGATTAAATGGATACTGGTATTAAAGGAATAATGGAAGATAATACTTAATATTTATATTATACTTTATGCGTGTAAAAAGGTTATAAACAAAGAAAAATCTACGTAGTTAGTAGTTTTTTTTTCAATATTGTGTTATAATTAGTCAGTAAGAAATTTGAGGAGGAGGTATATTATGAAGACAGTGGTAATTGGTATGTCTGGTGGGGTTGATTCTTCGGTGGCAGCTTATTTGCTTAAACAACAAGGGTACAATGTCATTGGGCTTTTTATGAGAAATTGGGATAGTGTTATTAATAATGACTTTTTGGGAAATCCTAATTTGAATAATGATATTTGTCCACAGGAAGCAGATTATAACGATGCAGTAAGTGTTTGTGAGAAGTTAGGAATCCCTTTACACAGAGTTGATTTTGTAAAGGAGTATTGGGACAATGTATTTACATATTTTTTGGATGAACTTAAGAAAGGTAGGACGCCAAATCCTGATGTGATGTGTAATAAGTATATTAAATTTGATGCTTTTTACAAGAAAGCAAAGGAGTTTGGGGCAGATTATATTGCTACTGGACACTATGCTAAGGTTATTGATGGTAAACTTGCTAGAGCAAAAGATGAAAATAAGGATCAGTCATACTTTTTAGCATATGTAAACAAAGATATTTTTAAGGATGTACTTTTTCCTATTGGTGATATGGTTAAGAAAGATGTTAGGGAACTTGCAGATAGTTTAGGATTAGTTACTGCTAGAAAGAAAGATTCTACGGGGATTTGCTTTATTGGAGAGAGAAATTTTACGAAGTTTTTAGAAAATTATTTGCCTAATATTCCTGGTAAGATTGTGGATATTGATACTAATGAGGTTTTGGGAGAACATATTGGTCTTATGTATTATACGCTTGGACAAAGAAAAGGACTACATCTTGGCGGTAATGAAGAGAAGCATTATGTTGCAAGGAAAGATTTAGATAATAATATTTTATATGTTGCTACGGGAGAGAATCCTAATTTGTATACTAATGAAGCGATTATTGAAGATTTCAATAGTTTGACAGATGAGAAAATTAGTAATTGTACATGCAAGTTTAGATATCGTCAAAAGGATATTGACTGTCATGTTGAGTATTTAGATGATAAGACACTTAAGTTAATATATGATAATGTAAAATCTGTGACTCCAGGACAATTTTGTGTGTTGTATGATGGAGAGATTTGCTTAGGTGGAGGAATTATCAAGGAAGCGAATTAGTGGTAGATTTAAGTAATATAATATTGTATAGTAATGAAAAAGATGATGTTGTTTACTATAATTATAGTAATGGATAAATTATAATTATAAATTATATATTATTAAGAATTATAATATTACATGAGTAATTAATAGATAAATATAATGCTACTGGTTGTAATAAAAAATTATAATTACAAGATGTTATATTTTTAATAAAAATAATTAATTAAAACGAGAATAGACATAATATTAAGTATGCTCTATTTTTTTATTTTTGCTTTACATTTTCTTAAATATTACAAAATACTTGACATTTAAGTGTAAAACAAGTAAAATAGAATTATAAGTAGATGTAGTGGGGAAGGGAGCATTTTTAACAATGAACATAGTAGAAAAGGTAAATTTAATTTTGAAGGAAGCAAATGTGTCTAAGGTTAATTTAGCAAAGTATCTTGGTGTTTCAAGACAAATGGTATATAACTATCTTGATGGTGATGATTTATCAAAATTACCAAATGATAAATGCCAGTTGCTACTTAAACTATTAGATGTTAAATCTGTTAAGGATATTGATAATATTGTTGTAGACGATGAATATATACAAAATGTGGGAAGTAAAATTTTTACTGCGAAAAAGCCTGCTGTAAAGAAGAATGAGATGATTGAGTTATCTGGTTTAAGGAGAGATGAACAAATATTAATTAGTGATATTGTATTCTTGATTAAAGAGATGTTTAATGAAGATAAAACAAAGTCATGTTATGATACTATTTTGTATTTTTATCATTTCTTACAAGCAATGTCTAGTGCTAAAGAGTTAAAGTATATGTTAGGTTATGTGTCAAAGGCAGCTGGATTTACTAAGCCTACAACTTATGCTTTTGATGAGGATAAGCAATTTGTTTTTGAGAGTATAATGTATTCTGCAATGACACTTTATGCAAATGGTGGAGCATCTAAGACTAAGTTAGCTGAGTCTCATAAACGTTGGGAAGCAGAATTAGATAGAAAAAATGAGGAAAAATTAAGTAGAACACAAGAGTTAAATACTGCTAAAGTTCTAGCGTTAAAGGAACTAGGATATACTGAAATTAACGAAAAGAATGCTAGTGAAGTTTTTGATAAGATTGCTGAAATTCAAGCAAGAAAAATTAGTTAGTAATAATTAGTTCCCCTACTTTGAATTTATGATAGGGTGTAGTAGTTGATTTATAGAAGATAAAAAACATATAAGTTGATATAAAAAGTTATAATTCAAGCAAATATGGGTTATAATTTTTTTTGATATATTTAAATTTATGATTATTTTTATTAATACATATATTTAATTAATATATTTTTATTTTTATTTTTTTAATTTAATTATTATTTGTAATATAAAATTAGTTATTTAATGAAAATATAAGTTATAATTATGATTTGAAATTTAAATCGAGGTGAATAAGTATCAATGTTATTAAAATTTGATTCAAATTTGAATTAAGATTTATTTTAATTATTTTTATAAATTTGATTTGAGATTGATAATTATACATCTTATGATGGTTCGATTTAAATTTGAATATTGTATATTTTAATTTTAGATGTATAAATTATGCGTTTTTCAATAACTCGATTTAAATTTGAGAGATATAAAAGTTTATTTTTTCATAATACTTCCCCTATTGTAAATTCAGTAAATGAATAGGGGAGTAATAATTCTAAAAAATAATTGTGCTTAAATTTCATTCGAGAATAGATTAGACGTATGATTATTAATCTCAATTTAAAATTTATACGTTTAATTTTATTTTAAAATTTATACGTTTAATTTTATTAAAATTTTTTTCAAAGTTATTTATGATTAAAATATAAAATTAAATAATTAGAATTAATAATAATGTTTATAAAAATATTAATAGCATACAAATTAATAAATTAATATGAAAGGATAAATAATAAATCACGTGATTTTTTTTAATATCTTATTTCGTATAATTAATATTATGTTAAGTTCTATATAAAAAGAGGAAAAAAGGATAGTATAAGATATATAATTATGGTCATACTATTATTAGAAAACAAGGAGGAAAATATGAAGAAACAAACAATTAAATGTAATGTAGAGAACTGTAAGTTTAATGATAAAGATAAATGTCTTTGTTGCTTAGATGAAATTAATGTTACATGCCAATGCGGTCAAGATGAATGTTCGTGTAAAAAAGATACAAATTGTGCAAGTTATGAAGAAAGAAAGTAAAGTAACTATCTACTCTCTTTCTTTTTTATTATTTTTTCTAGTAAGTTATTGAATTCATCACTTATTTCTTTTAATCTTGTTTTAGTTTTTGCTTCATATCTCATTGTGATGTTTGGACCAGTGTTTGATGCTCTAACTAATGCACTTCCATCTTCAAACTTAGCTTTTACGCCATCTATTGTAAGAATGTTGTATCCCCTACTCTTGCAATACTCTTCTATTTCGCTTACTACATCGAATTTTATTTCGTCATCTACTTGAACTTTTAATTCTTTTGTTGAATAGTATTTATTGATGCCATTTAGTAATTCACTTAGATTTTCTTTTGTGTGTGATAATCTTTCTATTAGTCTAATTCCCGCATATATTCCATCATCATATCCTGGGAATTTATCTCTATAATAGATGTGTCCAGATAGTTCGCCTCCTAAAGGATAGTTGTTGTCATTACTTATTTTTCTAGTGTATGAGTTACCAGTCCTTGTTTCTACTGGTTTTACACCTAGTTTAAGTAGTTCATCATATAATGCTTTACTACATTTTACATCGAAGAAGCCTTCTTTTTTCTCTACTTTGTCAACTAGATATCTCCACATGATTATTAGGTATTTATCTATGTCAATCATGTTTCCTTTTTCATCTACTACTCCAACTCTATCGCCATCTCCGTCAAATGCTATACCTAAGTCTGCTTTGTTTTTTAGTACTGTTTTCTTTAGATCTTCTAAGTTTTTTTCTACTGAAGGGTCTGGATGATGATTAGGAAAGTTTCCGTCACTTATGTTGTATAGTGGTATTTTAGTTATATTTAATTTATCAAATATTGTATCTGCTATTATGCTTGTTGTACCATTACCACAATCATATACTACTTTTACTTTTCTTTTTCCAAAATTTAATTTTTCTATTATTAATTTGATGTAATCTTCGGTAATATTCTTATTTATTATTTTGCCTTTACCATCTACAAAGTTATTCTTTTCTATTATTTCATATAGTTTTCTTACTTCGTCTCCAAAAGCGTTATGTATGCCATTATATGAGAACTTAAAACCATTGTATTCTTTAGGATTATGACTTGCTGTAATCATCATGCTACAATTTACATCATAGAAGTTTGCTGCAAAATAACACATTGGAGTAGTTACTAAGCCTAATCTATATACAGTTATGCCACTCTCTACTAGTCCTTTAAGTAAGTTTTCTTCAATTACTGGTGAACTTAGTCTGTTATCGTACCCCAAAACTGTTTTACTTAATCCAAAATCTTTCATTCTTGAAGCAAATGCTCTTCCAATTAAGTATGATACTTCCTCGTTAATATCTTCATTGTATATTCCTCTTATATCATATTCTCTAAACATTAATTTATTTACTTTCATATTATCTTCCTTCCTTTTTTATATTTCTTATTTTATTTATATTTGTTACATTAGTATATATTTATATTTAATAATACTATATTTTATTTAGTTTTTTATCTTTGTTATTAATATCGATTACTTTATTCTCGTTACAATCATATTTAAACCGAGACTCAATTACATAAGTGATTATATATCTCAAATTAAATTTCAAAGACTATTTTTTTAAATTATATTCTATGTTTTTTTATTTTTCTTTTATTTTGTGATGACTTAACTTCTTGGGTGATATATATTATAGTTTTCCCTTAAAATTTCATTATTTACATGGGTATAGATATTTGTTGTAACTATATTTTCATGTCCTAGCATTAATTGTATACTTTTTAAATCTGCACCATTATTAAGCAAGTGTGTTGCAAATGAGTGTCTTAATGTATGTGGAGTAACATTTTTAGTTATTTTAGCACTTTCACAAATGTTTTTTAATATATATGTAAAGCCATGTCTAGTTATTTTTTTTCCATGATTATTTAGAAATAGATTGTCACAGATGTATCCTTTTTTTAAGACATCTCTATAATTATCAAGATAGATAGAGAGATATTTTTTACTTACGCTTCCAAAAGGGACAATTCTTGTTTTGTTACCTTTTCCATTACATCTTATGTAGTTTTCTTCCATATTTAGATTGTCAAATGTTAAGTTTACTAATTCACTTACTCTTAGTCCTGTAGCATACATTAATTCTAGCATTGCTTTATTTCTATAGTCGTATGGGGTTTTAAGTTCTATATTTAATAATTGTTCTACTTCATAGATAGATAATACGTTTGGTAATTTCTTATAGAATTTTGGAGCATCTACTTCGCAAGACACGTTATGTATACTATATTCTTTTTCTAAAAAGTGATGAAATTTTTTGATAGAACTTACTTTTCTTACTACTGAATATACACTGTAACCATTGCTATCTAAATCTTTTAAGTATGAAATAATGTCTTCTTTAGTGATACTAGATAAGTCGTATATTTTGTTTGATTCTAAAAACTTTATGTACTTATATATATCATAAATGTATGATATGCATGTTGTGTTTTCTTCCAAGTATTCGTTTTTTAGTATCATATATTTGAAGTTACTTAATATTTTTTTGTTTTCGTTACTTATTTTTAATTTTTCTATATCAATCATATTATCACTAAATTAATTATAGCAAAAAACCAATTATTTTTCTACTTATTTGACATTATTTAGACATTATTTTTAGCATATGTAAACATCAAAAACTTAGGGTATAATATAAAGAATTAATTTACTATTAGTTGATTTTATAGTACAATATTAATATGGTGATGTTATGGAAGAGTTATTAGCAATAAAATTAAGGCCAAATAATATAAGTGAAGTTGTTGGACAAAAGCATCTTCTTGGAAAGAATAAGATTTTATATAATTTGGTTAAGAACAAGAAAATATTTTCTATGATATTATATGGTAGTCCTGGAATTGGAAAGACTAGTATTGCTCTTGCGATGGTTAAGGAGTTAGGACTAAGATATAGAATGCTTAATGCTGTAATTAATAATAAGAAGGATTTTGATGTTGTTATTGAGGAAGCAAAGATGTATAATGGTATGGTTGTTTTAGTGGATGAAATACATAGGATGAATAAGGATAAACAAGATTTATTGTTACCTTATTTGGAGAGTGGTATTATTATTCTTATTGGTATGACTACTTCGAATCCATATCATTCAATTAATCCTGCAATAAGAAGTAGATGCCAGTTATTTGAGTTATTACCTTTAACGGAAGAAGACATTAAAGATGCAATTAAGAGTGCGGTAGAAAGAAATGTTTTAAAGGATGTTAAGATAGATGATGAAGCAATTGACTATATATCTAAAGTAAGTGGTAAGGATTTAAGAAGTGCATATAATTTACTTGAAGTTTCTTATTATAGTACTAGTGATGGTGTTATTAATTTAGATATACTAAAGAATATTAATGGTAAGGCAAAAATGTTTTTTGATAAGAATGAAGATGGGTATTATGATGTTATTAGTGCGTTTCAAAAATCTATTCGTGGAAGTGATGTTAATGCTAGTTTACACTATCTAGCTAGACTTGTTGAGGCAGAAGATTTAGATATTATTTTAAGAAGGCTTGCGGTTATAGTTTATGAAGATATTGGGCTTGCTAATCCTATGATGGGTCCTAAGGTTATGGCTGCAATTGAATCTGCGAAGATGCTTGGGTTACCTGAAGCTAGGATACCTTTAGCAGAGGTTGTTATTGAGCTTGCGCTTTCTCCAAAAAGTAATTCTGCGGAGATGGCAATTGATTTAGCACTTAATGAACTTAGGAGTAAGAATGTTGGTAATGTTCCAAAGCATTTACATAATGGTAATCCTGCTTATTTGTATCCGCATAGTTATAAGAATGATTATGTACGTCAGCAGTATTTGCCTGATAATATAAGGGACAGTGTTTATTATCATCCAAAGAATAATAAGAACGAGGCTGTACTTAAGGATATTATGGAGAAGTTAAGTAAGTTGTAAATGAGAATTATTAAATATCGTGTATAGTATAATATAATTTTATATAATGCAATAATGTATGTGTAAGGGTAATAATAAAAAAGTATTATGATGAAAAAATACAATATAGTTTTAACACAAATTATTATGTGATTCTTATGTGAGACTATTATTATATTTTAAATATGAAAAAAATAAGTAAATTAGATTTTGTTACTTATTTTTTATTATGTCATTTATTACGTAGCTGGCACAAAGTAATCCTGAAATTGGTGGGACAAAAGATATTGAACTAATTGTTCCTTCAACTTTTTTTGGACTTTCTGTTGAGGATACTACCATTACTTTACCTTTTATTTTGTTATCTATTACAAATTTTCTTATTTTTTTTGCAAGTGGGTCGTAACTTGTTTTTCTAATATCTGTAATTTTTAATAGTTCTGGGTTTAGTTTATTTCCTGTTCCCATTGAACTTATTAGTTTTATATTTCTTTTTTTGCATTCTATAATTAGTTTTTGTTTTACTTTTAACGTGTCACATGCATCAATTATATAAGTTGGATTAAAGTTAAATATTTCATTAAGGTTTTCTTCATCAAGTTTTTTGCATAGTGTTATGACGTTACAATTAGGGTTTATACTGTTTATTCTTTCTTTTACTACATCTACTTTGTATTTACCAATGTTATTTTGTGTTGCAATTATTTGTCTATTTAGATTAGTAATGTCTATTGTATCATAGTCTATTATCATTATATTTGTGATACTTGCGCGTACTAGTGCTTCAATGGCATAACCACCTACTCCACCTGCACCTACTACTATTACTTTTTCTTTATTTATTTTTTCTAAGTTATTTATTCCAATAAGTTTTATTTCTCTTTCAAACATATAATCACATTTAATCAATCTTTGTTTTAGTTAACTTTTTTTATTTAGCTTTTTTAATTAATATTGTTTGATTGATTTTCCTTTCTTTGTAATATTAGTGTATCACATATGGGAATAATTGTAAAATGGTATTTGATAGATTTTATGTGATTTTTTTATTTGAAATTTTTTATATAATAGGAATATGAAGATAGTTTGATACTATTTTATTATATGATAAAAAACGAGACAATAAAGTTAAATTTTATAATATATATAGGTTTAATAATATATTTAATTATTTATTTCTAGAAGCATAAAATGAAAACTATAAATCTTTTTAAGATCTATAGTTTGTTTATATTTCATTATATTGTTATTACTTTATTTTACTCTTTACCTAACTTATTATTTTTAGTTGCTATTTTACTAATATTGTTAGTTTTAAGCAAATTATATATTTAATTAAAATATATTTAATCTCTTATTTTTATATGTGTTTCTTGTAGTTGTTTTTCAAATACTTCGTTAGGACATCCCATCATTGCATCTGCACCATTTGCTCCAAGTGGGAAGGCAACCATTTCTCTTATGTTTTCTTCGTCTTTTAAAAGCATAAGTATTCTATCTATTCCAGGAGCCATTCCTGCATGTGGTGGAGCACCATAATTGAAGGCAGTATATAGTGATGGGAATTTTGATTTAACTACTTCTTCATCATAGCCTACTATTTCGAAAGCACGTTTTAATATTTCTGGACTATGATTTCTAACACCACCACTTGCCATTTCGTAACCGTTACATACAAAGTCATATTGATATGCTTTAATACTAAATGGTTCCGTTTTGTTTAGTGCATCCATTCCTCCTTGAGGCATACTAAATGGATTGTGGGCAAACTCTATTTCACCATTATCTCCTTCTTCATAGAATGGGAAATCATTTATTATACAAAATTCATATTTGTTTTTGTCTATTAAGTCTAGTTCATTACCTAGTTTAATTCTAAAGTTTCCGGCATATTTTGCACATTTTTTCTTATCTGCGATTATGAATACTACGTTACCATTAGTTAGATTTAGTCTTTCAATTAGTGACTTTCTTTCTTCGTTGCTTAGGAATTTGTCTATTGTACTTTTGAATGTTAAATCTTCATTTACTTTGATATAGGCAAGTCCTACTGCTCCAAGAGATTTTACGTATTCTTCCATTGATTTATACCATGAGTTAGATTTTTCTATTTTATCTACTTTAATTGCACGTACTGTTGTGTCTTTGAATGCCATGAAGTTTGTATCTTTAAAAATATCAGTAAGATCTGTTATGATTAGTGGATTTCTTAAGTCTGGTTTATCTGATCCGTACATTAACATTGCGTCATTATAGGCGATTCTTCTAAAAGGGCGTGGTGATATTTCTTTGTTACCAAATTTTTCAAATGTAGAATAGAATACTTCCTCCCCTACTTTGTATACGTCTTCTGCAGTGGCAAAACTCATTTCAAAGTCAAGTTGGTAGAATTCTCCATATAGCCTATCACTTCTTGGGTCTTCATCTCTAAAACATGGTGCTATTTGAAAATATCTATCAAATCCTCCAACCATAAGTAATTGTTTAAATATTTGAGGTGCTTGAGGTAGTGCGTAGAATTTTCCTTTAAATTTTCTTGATGGTATTATAAAGTCTCTTGCTCCTTCTGGGCTTGATGCAGTTATAATTGGAGTTTGTACTTCTAGGAAATTCATGAATTTCATTGTATTTCTTATGTGATCTATTACTTTGCTTCTAAAAACAATATTATCATGTACACTAGGATTTCTTAAGTCTAAGTATCTGTATTTAAGTCTTGTGTCTTCGAATGATTCTTTAGATTTGTTTATTTCAAATGGTAGTACGTTTGTGCATGCTCCAAGAACTTCGATAGTGTTTATTTCAACTTCTATTTCTCCTGTTTTCATATTTTGATTAACCATATCAGGTGTTCTTGCTTTAACTATACCTGTTACGGTAACTGTTGATTCTTTATTTATGTTTTCTTTTATTGTACTATCATTACTGATTAGTTGCACTATTCCTGTTTCGTCTCTTAATACAATAAATACTAAACTTCCTAAGTTTCTTATTGAACTTACCCATCCTGCAAGTCTTATTTCTTTTCCTATGTATTCTTTTGTAACTTCACCGCAGTAAACATTTCTGTAAATATTATTCATTATTATCATTCCTTCCTTAAAAATAAAAATCTATAAATTGTAAGGGCGAATATTAGTTTCGCGGTGCCACCTTACTTTATAGATTTAACTATTTCTTAATTACTTTTTAACGCTAGTTTGAGCGATTATTTATATATTTTGATGTCTTCGTTATAAGTTAATTACTAATTTCCACCAACCATTAGTTCTCTTTAAAGTATTCTTATAAGTACTCTTTCAAATAAATAATATGTTTTTTTCGTTACTACTTGATTATACCACTTAAATATTTATTAATCAAGTTGTTTTTAATCATTAACCAATTTTTTTATTACTTTTTAAATACTTTTGTTAATGTTTTTGTATTTAATTCTTTCTTTACTTTGTTTTCAATTCTTTGTAATTCTACATTGTTTAGTTCTTCGCATTTTGATTTAATTTTCTTTAATGAATCAATTAATTCAATTCTTTTCGAATCTAACTCTACTTTGCTGTTGCTTTTTGCAATAATTTTTGGTGCTTCTGTTTCAAGGTTGTTCATAATATCTCCAAAAATTGTAATTTCATCTCTTGCTTTTAATTTGCTGTTTGATGAATTTATTTTTGAAGAATCAACAATTAATTTTCTACATAATAAATTGGTATTTAATAAGTTGATACTATTTATTTTATCATCTTTTGCATAAAGAGTTATTTTCTTAGGTATAACATATGTGCTTTTTCTTGTAGAAACATTGTCTAGAGATAAATTATTTGCTGCATTAAATGAATATTCTTCACAAAATTCACTTAACATTGTAGACTTGATTGATATGTTGTATGCATTTATATTAGTATGTAATGTTTGACTAAAATCACAATTTATAATATTACAATTACTGCATCCTACAATGTGTGTATGATAACCTTTGAACTTACAATTTTTAAATGTTATTTTTACACCATCAATGGTATTACTATAAACATCTATCGAGTTACAAATTTTTAGTCCATCAAATATATAATGGATTGTTTTATTAATGTTATATTCTTTTGCAATACTTTTGTTTTTTCCATAATTGCTAGGGTATAAGAATATATATTCCCATTTTTTTGGTAAATTCGTTTGTTTTACATAGCATATTATCTCGTTTTCAGTTTCAACAGCTTTGCCTAAATTACCAGTTATTTTATTTAATGCTAGTCTTTTTTTTAAGTCGTTTTCTAAACTTTTTAAATCTTTCATAAATATTTTCTCCCTTTTGAAAAATATTGCTTTGTATTATAACACTTTTGTTATTTGTTGTCAATAAACTTTATAATCAATTTATGAATAAAAAAAAGTCCCAAAGGATCGACTCTGTGAAGATAAAACCCGCGCGCATTTCACACGGTGGTAGAACACCACAAGCTAATTAGGATTCTTAAAAATTATTTAAGCATTCAACACATAACAAGTTTTAGTTCCCCTATAAATATCTTTAGTCGGTTTTATACTAAAGATATCGAGTCCCTCAGGTATCTTAATTATATCATAGATTTAATTATATTTTCAATAGTTTTAACTATAAGTTAACAACAAATTTTATGGATGTAAAATTATTGCTAGTTTTTCTCTTTGTTTTCAATGGTTCTTGTAGTATTTGGATTTACATTAAACATTGAGTTAAATATATTTATGTCGGCGTTAGAGTTATCTTCGAGTAAATCATTAATTAGTTTTTTTACTTCTTTTCTTTTACCTAAATTCTTTTTTGTAACACTGCATGCACAATCAATAAATTCTAATTCACTATTTTTTACCCATGATATAATATCTTTTTCTTTTACATAATATAAAGGTCTTATTAGTTTCATACCACTAAAATTATCACTATCTAGTATTGGCATCATTCCACCAAAGGTACCATTATATAATATATTTAGAAGTATTGTTTCTATTACGTCGTTAAAGTGATGTCCAAGTGCTATTTTGTTACATCCTAGTTCTTGTGCCTTACTATATAATGCACCTCTTCGCATTCTTGCACATAAGTAGCAAGGACTTTTACCATTGCTTTCATTAGATACTGCAAAAATATTTGTTTCAAATATAGTTATTGGTATATTTAGATAACTTGCATTATATTTAATTTTATCTAAATTTTCTTTGTTGTATCCTGGATTCATAACTAAATATTCTAAGTCAAATTTAACTTTGCTATGTCTTTTTAGTTCCATCATACATTTTGCAAGCAAGAATGAGTCTTTGCCACCACTTATACATACTGCGATTTTATCATTTTCACAAATTAAATTAAAGTCTTTTACTGCTCTTACAAATCTTGAATATATTTCTTTTCTGTATTTTTTTATTATAGATTTTTCTATATCTTTTAACTCTTTCATAATTACCACCTTAAAAATAGAAGATTTACACTTCTATTTTGCTATTTTTTTAATACATATTTCTTTGAATTGTTAACTGTTTCTTTGGTAATTTCTACAATGTCATTTTCATATGCACCATTAATGTTAAATATTATATCACTAAACATTTCATTGATAATTGAATCTATTGCTCTTGCACCAATTTTTTTAGATATAGCTTTTTTTGCTATTTCTTCGGCAATTGCATCTCTTGTTTCTTCGATACATTTAACATTTAATTTCTTTAAAAGTTCAATTTTATTTAAATATGTACTTTTATTTGGATTTAATATTATTTTCTTTAAGTCTTCAATAGATAGATCATTTAATTTTACTATTTTTCCCATTCTCCCTATAAGTTCAGGAGTAAATCCTAGTTTTTCTATTATGTCTATTTGATTAATTATATCAACTTTTTCTTCGGTATCTTTAATATTGTTATTAAATCCAAGCTGTTTATTTACTTTCTTTGTTAATATATCACTGCATGCACCCACTCCAACAAATGTAATGTTTTTAGTATTAATCATTATCTTACCATTAAAATGGTCAAGTTCAATACCAAATGTTCCGTCTTCGACAATTTTTAATAATTCGTTTTGTACACTCATTGTTGCAATAAAACCTTCTTTACCTGTTTTTAATCCTATTTTATCAAATTCATCTAGTATTACTATTGCTTTTTCTGCTTTTGCAACATCTTTGTTAGTTAGTGTTAACAAATCTTTTAGGATATCATCTGTATTTCTTCCTACGTAACCAGCTTGTGACATTCCTGTAACGCTAGTTATTAATAGTGGAACATCAAGTAGTTTAGAAAGTTGTCTAAATATTTCTGTTTTACCACTACCAGAAGGGCCTAGTACAATCATATTGGACTTATTTTCACCTGCATAGTTTTCCCATAATGTTGTTACAATTTCTTTTATTGCATCATCTTGTCCAACGATTGTCTTTGTAAGTTCGTTATATAGATATTTTGGAGTTATGGCAACGTTGTTTCTTTTTCTTGTTTCTGTATCCTGTTTGTTTATTTCTTGTGATTCTTCTTCATTAGATTCCATATCGTTTTCTAATTCGGTTTTTATATCATCGAAACAAACGTCATAAAGCATATAAATTCTGTCTATTAAATCTTTATCATAAACTATTTCATCTTTATTTAATTTCTCATTGTATCTTTTTAAATAATTTTCATCATCACGTTCTTCTACCATATAATCATAATCGCTGTATTCATCATATATAATTTCTTTTATTTCATTTAAAGATTTATCTGGATATTTGTTTATTGCGTCAACGATATCTTGCCTATGTGCAAAACCTTTGCCGCAAGTTTTATCAATTATGTGTGAGTATTCATATAAATTTTCGTCAATGAACTTATCTTCATCATATGAAAATGTGCCTGTTACTACATCACAAGGTTTATAAATTGGAGTTCCTCCTTTTTCTTTGATAGGCTCAAATATCACCGCTATTTCATCTTTTTTAAACTCAACCATTATTTTTCTCCTCTATATCTACTTATAAACTCCCTTTTGTATTCTAAAAATTTATCATCTTTTATACTTTCTCTTATATTTTCCATTATTTTAATTAGAAATCTTAGGTTATGTATTGAAAGTAGCCTTTGTCCTAGTGTTTCATTTGCTACTAATAAGTGTCTTACATAACTTTTAGTATAATTTTTACAGCAGTAGCAATCACAGTTTTCATCTACTGGTGAAAAATCTTCTTTATACTTAGCATTTCTTAAATTAATTTTTCCATCTAATGTGAAAGCATGTCCGTGTCTTGCGAGACGAGTTGGTAATACACAGTCAAACATATCTATTCCACGTTCTACACCTTCAAATATATCTACTGGTTCCCCTACTCCCATTAAGTATCTTGGTTTATCTGATGGTAAATATCTTATTCCATCATCAATCATTTTATACATAACATCTTTTCCTTCGCCAACGGATGTTCCGCCGATAGAATATCCATCGAAGTCTAGTTTTACCGTTTCTTTACAACTGTACTCTCTAAGGTCTGTAAATTCTCCACCTTGTACTATTCCAAACATACTTTGTCTATCATTTTTATGTGCTTCTTTACAACGCTTTGCCCATCTTAGTGTTCTTTCTACACTGTTTTTCATATATTCATATGTTACTGGATATGGTGGGCATTCATCAAAACACATTGCAATATCACTATCAAGTTTATTTTGTATTTCTATAGATTTTTCTGGAGACAAAAATATTCTTTTACCATCGATATGACTATTAAAGTATACTCCTTCTTCTAGAATATCTTTCTTTTTTGCTAAGGAAAATACTTGAAAACCACCTGAATCTGTTAATATTGGTCCATTGTAGTTCATAAACTTATGTAGTCCTCCAGCTTTATCTACTATATCTTCACCTGGTCTTAACCATAAATGATATGTATTAGATAAAATAACTGCGGAATTAATATTATATAATTCTTCTGGAGATAAAGTCTTTACTGTAGCTTGTGTACCAACAGGCATAAATATTGGAGTTTCAAATGTTCCATAGTTAGTTTTTAATGTTCCGTATCTTGCATTAGAATTGTTATCTTTATGTAATAAGTTATACTTTATTTTCATTTAATTTGCCTCCTAAATAACATATATTTATTATAGCAAATAAAAGATAAAGTATCAAGAAATATATTAATGAACTAATTATATTTACGTGAATTTTAATAGTTTTTTAACTTTTTTATATTTGTTTTAATTTAAACTATTTAGTTTACAGTCTATTATAGAGTACAAGTATATTCTTACTTTTTTGCTTGATATATTTTCTATGTAATTTTTATAACCATTTAATTGTTTAATGTATGCTTCATCAAGTGTATTTTTTAGTTTATAGTCAACAATATCTATATGGTCTTTATACTCTAACATTAAGTCAATTATTCCATGGTATGATGTGTTGTCTAATTTATAAATAAACTCATATTCTTTATAGATTTTTGTATCATTATCTATTTGTAGTTGTTCAAGTAATTTATCTATCTTTTCTTTTATAAATTTATCTTTGATGAAATTTGTATCTTTAGTTTTAAAGTCAGTTATTTCTAGTAATTCATGTACTTTTGTACCAAATTTCATATTGGTAGTTTCTTCTTTTGTGTGTAGTTTATTGGTATTTTTAGAAAAAACTGCTTCATTCACTAATTCACTTGAAATATTTATTTCATTTACTTTTAATGTACTAATACCTTTTTTAATATAACTATCTATATTAAAACTTTTGATTTTATTATAATCTTTTGTTAATGGTAAGTTTTCTATATCAATATTTTTATAATAGGCTTTTATGTAGTTTTCGATTGAATAGAAAATGCTTGCAAAGGATTTATATTTTTTTCTTACGTTTTTATCAATGATTACAGAGTTTTTGTTATATATTTCTTTATTGCTTTTTGGTAATATCATTATCATTTTTTCTTTAGCACGTGTTAATGCTACATAGAATAATCTTATTTTTTCGCTTACTTCTTCATATGTGTATTTGTTTTTTAATAAATATGTATATATAGTTTTACCTACTCCTTCATCAAAGTATGGTGTTATTATTCCAAAATCTTTATCGTAGTTAAATTTTTCTTTGATTTCTGTTAGATTGAATGGTTTATATAACAATGGAAAATAACATATATGATACTCTAAACCTTTGCTTTTATGAATTGTCATTATTTTAACAGCATCACCATCTGTAATATTTGCAGTATAAGTCATCATGTAATCGTTTTCTATTATTTCTTTTAGGTAATCACTGAATTTATATATATCATATCCTATGTCACTTAAGTTACTTGATATTTCTTTTAGTTTATCTAGTTTGCTTAAACTTTTATTAATATTTCCAATTCTAAACAAAGACTCTATAAAGTTAAATTTTTCTATAATTATATTTAATAGTTCATTTATACTAATACTATCTATTTGTTTACTTATTTCATAACTTGTTTTATATAAATTACTATCTTTGAAGTTGTTGTTACAGAAATACTTAAATATTTCATCATCACTTACGTTATATACAAAACTTCTTTCTAAGCTTGTAAATAAATATTTAAATTCATTATCTATTACATTTTCTTTAACTTTTATTATAAATGATATTAAGTTTTTTAATACTAAAATGTCGTTATCTGTATTTAATTTTTCGTCTTTTAGAATTGATAATGGTATTTGCATATATGTGAATATTTTTTTGAATAAATCAAAGTTAGTTGATCTATCTACTAGAATTACAATATCACTATATTTTATGTCTCTTACTATTAAGTCATCTTTATCAAATACTTTATATTTGTTTTCTATTTTTTCTTTGATATCTTTAGCAATTGTAAATATTTCTATTTCTTCTTTACTAAATCCTAAATCTTTAGAGTGGTCATACTCTAGTACTTCGAAGTTATTGTTTTGTTCTGTTTTTCCTTCGTTTATATAAGTATTGTTTCCAAAGACCATTTGGTGAGATAAGGTATAGTTACATCCTCCAATATCATCATCCATTATTAGATTAAATATAGTATTAATATTATCTAATACTTCCATTCTACTTCGAAAGTTTTTAAGTAAGTCAATCTTTATACCACCTATGTTTTTACTGTAGTTATCATATTTGTTCTTAAAAATATATGGATTGGCATTTCTAAAACGATATATTGATTGTTTTATGTCTCCAACCATATATACATTATTATTTTCTATTCTATTTATAAATGCTTCTTGCAGATCTGAAGTATCTTGGTACTCATCAATCATTATCTCTTTGAATAATGATTTTAGTTCGTTTTTTACTTCTTCGTTTCCTACGATATCAATTGCCATTATTGCAATATCATTAAATTCATAGACATCTAGGTTATCTTTATATTTTTTTATTTCATTAGAAAACTTTAAAATTATTTCTATTATAATACTTACATAATCTTTAGTTAGCATGATAGAATTATAAATATCTTGTTCATCTAGATATATGCACATATCATTTATCTCGGTTATTTTGTCTTTTAGATTATCCTTTTCTCTTTTGGCATCGTCACTACTTCCTCTTGGCATTCTTGGTAGTGTTATGCAAGAATTGTTCTTTATATTTATGTAAGTATCACTACTTAGTAGCGGTGCCAAAACTTCGTTAACACTATTTAAGTAGTCACTTTCAACATATACACCTAAATCTTCGATATAACTATTTAAAACTTCTATATTTTCTTTGATTAATGCGACAAAACTGTTTATATCATTTTTTATCTTTGTGTTGTTATAATTATTTTCTATGTAGTTTTCTAAATATGTTGTTTTATCTATTCTTAAATCTAATTTATTATTTATTTCAAGTATTGCTTCTTTGATTATTTTATCATCTTTTACACAAAAGTCATTAATTAGTTTTAGAAATCTTGGATCGTTATTTAAGTAATATGTATCTATAATATTATCTAATAGTTCTTTCTTCTTCATTTCAATTACAGATGACTCTATAATGGATAAAGATTTGCTTACATTAAGCAAATAATGATATTTTTTTACAATGCTCATTGCAAAACTATCAAATGTTGTAATGTAAGCAGAATCTATTAAATCTAACTCCTCCGCTAACGACGCCGTCTGCTTTATTTTCTTTCTTATTCTTTCTTTCATCTCTAAAGCAGCGGCTTTCGTAAATGTTAATATTAGCAGTTCGTTTATGTGAACACCGCTTTTTAATTTCTCTAAAACACGTTCACTTAGAACTGCAGTTTTGCCACTTCCTGCGCCAGCAGAAACTATAATATTAGAATTTGATTTGTATATTGCATCAGTTTGTTCTTTTGTCCATGATGGCATAATTATCACACTCCCTATCTTATTTTTCTGCGAATAAAAGTATTTTTTTTGTTACTCACAGGCATAAATTCCGGTGGTAGCCACCGTACTTAAGTTATTCTAAAATTATTTTCTTATCTTTCTTTCTCTCTATTTATGTTTCATCTTTATTAATAACACATTATTACAACATAATAATATCATACACCAAAACATATGTCAATATTTTGTAAACAATCGTTTGTATATTTTTTGCTTGCTTTTTTGTTGTAACACACGTATTTTTATAATGTATTTCTTAGAAAAATATTACTACATTATATTACTTTTTATTTATACTTGACTTATTAATTTTTTGTAGTTATTTAATTTTACCAAATTTTATAGTTTTTTCTATTTTTTTCTTTTATATATTTTTTTCTTTATATACTTTTTTTACTTTTTACTTAATATTTCATTTCATAGATAATCATTCCTTTCTTTAATATGATTTTAGTATAATCTACTATAATGTTTTGTTTTATTAACAAAGATTTTTGAAGAACAATTATTTTATCATTAACTATTGTTGTAATTTATATATATTTTTTATATTAATGATTTTACTTATTATTTTGTCCTTCATAATATATATTCCACATTGAAAATCATTTTAGCGAAAAAAAGTGAAATTTTTTTATTTTTTTGTAAAATACTGTAAATATCTGGCATTTTTCGTGAATTTTAAGTTGTTACTACATTTTATTTGCACTTAAATATTAAAGACCTATATAAAAATATATAAGTCTTTACTTGTTAATCTATAAATCTATTGATAAGATATATTATTATGATATTTCTAGATAGTCTTTCAATTATGTTATTCGTTAATTCATTTATATCAATAAAATTACTAGTATTTTTTTGTTTAATACTTTATTATTTATCTTAATACTTTGTTATAAAGTTTATTATGTCTTCGATATTTATTTTACTTATTATTAGTATTATTGCAGCGATACTTAGGAATGGTCCAAAAGGTATCATGTTATCGCTTCTTTTAAATAATACATATAATGCAATAGGAAATGCTATAAATGTTGCAAAAAATATTGTTACTATACTCATTGGAAGTCCTAGTACTAAGCCACATAAAAACATCAGTTTTATGTCTCCACCACCTAAGGATTCTCTTTTGAAGATAGTGTCTCCAAGAAACTTAATTAAAAGCATAATTATAAAAGCAATACTTCCCCATAATATACTTTTTAGTGTATAAGTAAAACCATAGAAGATAAAATCAAATATTACTATTAATATGATTGAAGCTGTTAGCACTTCATCTAAAATTATCATATATTCTATGTCAGATATGATAACGATAATTAAGGATGATATAAATATTAAGTTTATTAGTAATTCAGGAGTAAATTTAAATACTCTATAGCATACTGAGAAAAGGGATGCTGTAACTACTTCGACAATTAGGTAACTGATTGGAAGTCTTTGATGGCAACATCTACTTTTACCTCCTTGGATGATATAAGATACTATTGGTATTAGTTCGTACCATTTTAGTCGTTTATGACAAATATGGCAATGGCTAGCTGGTTTTATACATGATTCGTTATTAGATAATCTTGTTGCTAGAACGTGATAGAAACTTCCCATTACTGCACCTAGTATGAAGAATAAAATTCTAAAATATAATTGCATTTTTACTTCCCCCTTTACATAACGTTTGAGTATATATTGAACATTGGTATTACTATTGATAAGACTATTATTCCAACTACTCCTGCTAAAAATATTATCATTACTGGTTCTATTAGACTTTTTAGTTGGGTTACTAAGTTTTTTTGTTCGTTTTCGTAATAACTTGTTACTGTTTCCATCATTGGTCCCATTCTACCTGTTCTTTCGCCAGTTAGTAACATTTCGTATGCGGTATCTGGAAATGCCCATTGATTTTTGAATGCTACTGCAAGTCCATTTCCGTCTGCTAGATTTTTAAGTGCGTTATTTATTATTATTTTATATATTTCGTTATTACTTATTTGTTTTAATATTTCCATACTATCTGTTATAAAGACACCATGATTGATTAGGGATGCGAAAGTTTTAGTAAACATTATTAATTCTTTATAGATAACTATATTTTTTACTACGGGTATATGCATAATGATATATTGCATACCATATCTTATTTTACTTGATGATTTATACATTATTGTAAGAAGTAATATTAAGACTACTAGACCTCCAAAAACTACTAAATAATACGCGTTAAAGAAATCACTTATATTCATTATTGCTTTAGTGATTGTGGGCAAATCAGATCCTAACTGGTTATATATTCCTTGAAACTGTGGAACTACGTATAGCATAATGAATGTTAAGATAGCAATTGATGCAATAAGTACGATGCTAGGATAAGTCATAGCACTTATTATTTGCTTTCTATTTTCATCACTTGTTTTATAGTATGATGCCATATCGTCTAGATTTTCTGTTAAGTTACCTGTAAGTTCACTAGTTTTTAACATGTTTATTAATAGTTTTGGAAAGATATTTCCTTGTTTTTCTAGTGCTTGACTAAAGTTTAGTCCTTTATTTAATTCATATACTATTTTTTTATATAAGTTTTTATCTTTCTTTTTCTTGGCTTGTTTGCTTAATATTACTACGGAATCAGTTAGTGGTATACCTGCTTTTATGTAAGTAGACAATTGGGTTAGGAAAAATGCTAATTCTTTATAACTAAATTTTTTTGTTCTAGCATTACCAAGTCCTAGTTGCTTAGAGAATTTGTCTTCTTTTATTTCTACAACGTTAAGGCCTTGGGAAATAAGGAAGGATTCTACTTCTACTTTGCTTGGCGCATCAAAGTAATCTACAGTTAATTTTCCTGTATCATCTTTAACTGTGTACTTATATCTATTTAGTTTTACTTTTTCGTTATTACCAATATTTTCAATGATTTCTTGTTTTTTATTAACATCGTTCATAATATTAACACCCTTATATATCTTTCTTATCTAATATATATTTTATCAAATAATTGATGTTTTGTCTATAAATTTAGAATAAGATTAAGAAAAAATACCTTACTTGAAATTATAGTAAGATATTTCTTATTTTTATGCATTTTCAATTAAGTTAGTAATTAAATCTTTATAACTTATTCCATCATATTTTAATAGTTCTGGATACATGCTTGTTTTTGTAAATCCTGGTAGTGTGTTTACTTCGATTAGATATACTTTATTATTTACTTCATCATATAAGAAGTCTATTCTTGATATTTGTTTGATATCTAATATTTTAACTACTGTTTTTATATAAGAGTGAATTTCTTGTTCAACACTACTAGGTATTGTACTTGGAATATAAGTGTTTCCTGCATTTACGTATTTTGAATCATAGTCATAGAATTCACTATTATAAGTAATTTCTCCAACTTTTGTTATATGTAAATTACTATTATCAATTAATACTGCACACTCTAATTCTCTTGCTTTTATAAATTTTTCTACTAGAAGTTTATTAGAGAATTTGTAAGCGTAATTTATGTTTTTTACTAATTCTTCTTTGTTCTTGCAGATATTTATTCCTATTGAACTACCTGAGTCTACTGGTTTTACAATGACTGGGTAATTAAATGGAAGTGCAATATTTTCTATGTCATCATTTTTTCTTACTACGATATATGGTGCGACAGGTATATTATATTTACTGCATATGATTTTAGTAAATTCTTTTTCTAAACATACACTGTTAGTTAGGGTATTACTTCCTACATATTTTATATCAAATAATTCAAAGAATCCTTGAATTTTTCCATCTTCGCCAGTGTTACCGTGGATTATTGGAAATACTACATCGATACTTTGTAAGAATGATACTATATTATCTATTTTTTCTATTTTTGCATTTGACCAGTTTTCTATTTTTGCTATTTCATCTTGATAATAATACCATATGTTATCTTTAGATATGGCAACTGGTATTACATCATATTTATCTTTATCTATATTTGAAAGGATACTTCCTGCGGATTTACAGGAAATTAAGTGTTCACTTGAATTGCCCCCGAATAAGATAACTACCTTTTTTTTCATTTTATTCACCTACTATAGTTATATGAAAAAAAGAGATTATTTGCTACTTTCTTTCATAACATCTATTGCTTTTCTCATAACCATATCGTATTTATAAACATCAAGTCCACCGATTTCTTTTAGGAAGTCTTCTTTAGAAATACTATATTTTTTAATTTCTTCTTCGATTTTCTTGTCTACTTCTTCTTCGGTTACAGTAATGTTTTCTTCTTTGATTACTGCTTCAAGTAAGTAACGATATTTGATTCTTTTACTTGCTTCTTCTTTCATTTCGTCCATGATAGCATCTTTAGTAGTGTTTGCATATTTTAAGTATATTTCTTCGTTTAGTCCTTGCATTGCAAGTTTATCTAGTAAGTCTTCGTACATTCTTTCTTCTTCAGCGTGTACTAATTCTTCATCTATTTCTACTTCCATGTTTTTTGATGCTGTTTCAAGGATTGAGTCGATGTATTTGTTTTCTGCAATTTTCTCTTTTTCGTTTTTGATGTTTTCTTTTAAGAAGTTTTCTAATTCTTCTTTGTTAGTTACTCCTTCGATATCTAAGTCTTCAAAAAATTCTTTATCAAGTGATGGTATTACTTTTTCTTTTACATCATTAACTTTTACTTTGAATTCTACTTTTTTGCCTTTTAAATCTTCGGCATGATAGTCTTTAGGGAATGTTAATTCTAATGTTTTTTCATCGCCTTTTTTAAGTCCTACTAATCCTTCTTCGAAACCTGGGATGAAACTATTGCTTCCTATTTCTAGTGAGTAGTTTTCTCCTTTTCCTCCAGGGAATGCTACTTTATCTATAAATCCTTCAAAGTCAATGATTGCAGTGTCGCCATTTACTATTTTCCCATCTTTTTCTACCATTTCAGCATAGTGTTCTTGTAAATGTTTAATTTCATGTTCTATTTCTTCTTTTTCTACTTTTACTGCTTCTTTTTTAACTTTTAAATCTTTATATTTACCTAGTTTAACATTAGATTTTACAATTAAAGTAAAGTTAACTTCTAGAGATTCTTTAGAAATATTAACTAAATCTACTTTTGGTTCAACCATAGGTACTTCTTTTTCTTCTTTAATTATATCCATGTATTTTTGACGTACTAGATTATCTGCTGCTTCAAGTAAGATTTCTTTTTCGCCATATTTTTTCTCGAATACGTTTCTTGGTGCTTTTCCTGGTCTAAATCCGTCGATTTTTGCAGTTTTGTTTAGTTTGTTGAATGCTTTTTCTTGTTCTTTTTCCCAAATATCTTTTTCTACTTTAAAATTAATTACTTTCTTCATAATATTCTCCCTTATAATATATCTACAATTTTAACATTGTATTTTCCGTTTGGACTTTCTACTGAACAAATGTCGTTTTTCTTGTGTCCCATGATTGCTTTTGCAAGTGGGCTTTCATTAGAAATTTTATTGTTTGAAGGGTCTGCTTCTTTGCTTCCTACAATTCTATATTCGTCTATTTCGTCATCGTCATCGATGTATTCAACTTTTACAGTAACTCCTAAGCTTACTTCGTTAGTTGATTTCTTTTCAATAACGTGTGCTTTTTCTAATAGTTTTTCTAATTCTAGTATACGACCTTCTATTTGTGCTTGCTCATCTCTTGCAGCGTCATAGTCTGCGTTTTCGGACAAATCTCCTAAGGCTCTTGCATCTTTTAATGCTTTTATTACTTCAGGACGTCTTACATCTTTTAGATGTGCTAGTTCTTCTTCTAATTCTAATAAACCTTCAGCGGTTAAATAAACTTTCTCTTTATCAGTTTTCATTTTTAATATCACCTCTAACATTTCAAAATTATATTATTTTTTTTAATATTTGTCAAGACTATCTATATCTTTTTTCTAATTATATCATTTTTGTATAGTTTTTTATCTAGTTTAATTTTAACTATTTGTTCTGGATGGTTGGCAACTTCAATTATGTTATCATCTATATCATACATTTTATCTATTTTAAAAGAAAATGTTTTAATGTTTGGACCAAATACTTCTACTTCATCACCTTTTTTAAAGTAGTTTCTTTGAGTTATTGTAGCAAGCATTTTATCTTCATCGTAAGATAAGACTACTCCAAGAAAATCTTGATTAGATACTTCCATTCTACCTAGAAAATATTGTTCATCTTTAGTAGGTTCTTTATCAAAGAATTGGACTACACTATCTCTATTTGCAACTTTATCTAGTACTTTTTTATAATATGCTATTTTTTCTTTAGTTAGAACATTATTATAATAATCATCTATAGCAGATCTATATGTATTTATTACCGTTGCTACATAATAGTTAGAACGCATACGACCTTCTACTTTAAGACTTGTTACACCAATAGATATTAATTCATCTAGTTTTTCTATCATAGATAAGTCTTTTGAACACATAGTAAATCTAGTATCACTTTCTTGTTCTTTGTCTATATCAGCAAGGTCAAAGTCCCATCTACATACTTGGGCACATCCTCCTCTATTGGCATCTCTATTGGTAAAATAGTTTGATAAGACACATCTACCGGAATACGAAGCACACATGGCACCATGAATAAATACTTCTACTTCTATACCACATTTATCTATTATTTCTTTTATTTCTTCTTTGCTTAGTTCTCTTGCTAATACTACTCTTTCTACTCCAAGGTTCTTATAAAAATTAACAGAATACTTATTAGATATTGAACTTTGAGTAGACATATGTATATTTAAGTTAATGTTATTTTTTTTAACTATATCTATTACGCTTACATCACTTACTATGATAGCATCAACTTTAGCGCTTTCTAGTACTTTTAAGTACTTTACTAAACCATCATAATCTTCGTTTAGAAATGAGATATTTACAGTTACATATACTTTTTTATTTATACTATGAGCATAAGAACAAGCAGATATTATTTCTTCATCACTAAAGTTATCTGCGTTTGCTCTTAGACTAAATTTCTTTCCTCCAATATAACAAGCATCTGCACCATACATAAAAGCAAATTTAAGCCTTTCTATGTCTCCTGCAGGAGATAATAATTCTACTTTTTGCATAATACTTTCCTCTTACTAGAGAAATCATTTATATAGTTATTAAACTTAGTTAAATCTATTACTTTACTTGATTCTATTATAGTATTTAAGTCTTCATTGATGATAGAAAGTATTTCTTTTTTTCTAGAAGATTCGATGTTACTTTCTAGTACTATGATAATTAGATTATTTAATAATGCACGAATAGTAGTCATTAACTCTCTATATAGATGGTATGCTTCTTCATCTATTTCGTTTAGTTTACTTTTATATTTATCTCTAAAGATATAGTTACTACTTCTTAACTCTAAAGGAATAGTTAATCTATAACAAGTAGATAACATTTTAAAGTCTTTATTTATCTTATCTAATAGTCTATTTACTACAGGTATATTTTCATGATATATCTTTAATGTATCTTTATCATTATTAAAATATGCGTATGGAAGTATTTTGTCATTAATAAGAAGTAATGTTTCTGCGCTTAATGACTCTATTGGATAAAGTAATTTTTCATTAGTTACAATATTTGTAAATAAACTTGTTATACCACTATTTAATCCTATACCGTTATCTTTAGAGTCTACTACTCCGTAACCTAGTTTTTCTCTATCATTTGAAGATACATGAAATAATCCTAAAACATCTCCCATATAACTATTTGAATATAATGTATTAGTATTGTTGTCATAGAAACATAAATATCTTTTATTATTTTTTTTACATATATTTAAGTCTCCAAGATTAGTTAGATAGTTCTTGTTTAGATTATCCATATTAAATCCTTTGATATACTCATTTACCATGTAATAAGGATTATCTATAAGTAATTTATTTTTCTTATCTAACATTTCTTCTTTATTATAAAAATAATTTAGTCTACTTTTCATTTCTTCACCTTAAATATTGTCTTAGTATTATAAAATCCTAAGTAATAATCCTTTCCGTCTTTATCTTTATTTATAAATTTATCTAGTACTTCTATATTATTATTAATATTTAAATCTATTACTAAATAATCTATATCATTAATATTATCTATTTCATTAATTAAGTTTACTAAGTCACTATAGATAATAGTATTATTTTCTTCACGTATAGTGTATGTTTTATCATCATTTATAAGAGTATATGTGTTCTTAGTATTAGGTTTATCTATATATTTAAAATAATTACTTAGTAGTTTTCTTTTAGAACAAAATATCGGTATATTACCGTAGATGGTATAAAAGATAGACATATTAGTATACTTTTTTATTTCTTTTATATCATCAATAGTTATATCACTAGTAATATATGTATTATTTATACCAAGACTTTTATAGAAATTATTACTTAGAGTACTTCTGTTTAGATGGTCTTTTGCTATTACTAGTTTATCTATTAAATTATATTTTTTAGATAATTCATATACTGCCATATCATAGAATATTATATAATCTATACTATCATCTATCTTACTTAATACACTATCTAGTAAGTCTAAATCTTTATTATGCATTATTTTATTTAGTAATATTATTTTCTTTTTATTTGTTTTAATATTTTTAATATAATCTATATCTAGATAAAAAGAAGAATATATGCTTAAATCCTTAACAGGATATATTATACCATATATATCTTTATTTATAAGTATATCTATATCATCAATGGTACTAGGCTTAACTAAAAACTTACTCATTACTTATCACTTTCCTTGATATTGCTATTTTGTCTCCTACAGGAATATATATAGTAGTAAACTCTTTATTGTTATCTAAAAATTCTATAAATAACTTTATTTTATTTACTATTCCTCTTTGATTTTTAGTCTTAATAAGTGTAGAATCTTCTACTAGACCATGAAATGATAAATTATCAGTAATTATTACTCCATTAGTAGTTAAATTATCTTTAAATAGATTAAAGAAATTTATATTATTTCCTTTACTTGCATCAATAAATATTAAATCATACTTAGAAGTAGTTTTATACTCTAATGCATCCATATTAATAATATTTATTCTATCACTTAAATTAAATTTATCTATATTAGATACTGCTATAGTGTATCTATCTATATCTTTTTCTATAGTAGTTATTTTAATATCTTTATCTACTAGTGCCATACATATACTAGAATACCCTATTGCACTACCTATTTCTAATATATTTTTTATATTATTTTCTTTTATATAATTACACATATAATCTATACCATCTTTTAACATTATAGGTACTTTATTTATTTGTGCATACTTTATAATACTATCAAGCATACTATCCCTTCTTTAGTCCTATTGTATCAAAAAACCCTTATAAAGTCTATATTATAAGGGTAATTTAACGGATATTTTACATTAAAAATTATTTTTATCAAAAATTAGCAACCTTCGGGGACACTTGTACCACCTTCGGTGAGGCTAGTGCAACAAAGAAAGACTGGGGCACCAGCACATAGTGCCTCCAACATGCCCCGCCTTTCGCATCTTGTTACTTTTTGGCGGT
>OIYG01000350.1_pt1 | contig 47138 bp, 43 predicted proteins | sample 1587861 | NCBI WGS metagenome assembly OIYG01 (sample SAMN03283272) | human gut metagenome | biome: human-associated habitat; material: feces | host: Homo sapiens | place: Peru | collected 2012
TCAGTTGGTAGAGCAGAGGACTGAAAATCCTCGTGTCAGTGGTTCGATTCCACTTGAAGCCACCAAAAAGAGATAGTACTGTAAAGTACTATTTTTTATTTTATATAGAGATGAGTGGAATCGAAAAGGAGGTTGCCAAGTTTTAGGCTAACAAGGTTAGACCGAAACTAAGGCAAAATGTCCACTGGACTATTTTTCCGACGCGGCTTGACGTATTCCACTTGAAGCCACCAAAAAGAGATAGTACTATAAAGTACTATTTTTTATTTTATATAGAGATGAGTGGAATCGAAAATATCATCATATTACAAAAGTATTACATTTTTGTGATTTTGTAATATTTATTGTAAAAAAATAAATATTATGGTATAAATAAATGGCAAGAGTGTAAATGATTATAAAACATAAAATGGAGGAAAAATATGAGTAGATATGCAGACCATTCTCAAGAAATATTATATAGAGATGGAAAATTAGTAGGTTTTAATGCAGGATACGGCTTTCATGCTGAACACGAATTTGGATATAAAGGAATGGAACAAATGCAACCTAAAAAAAAGCTATGGAAAAAAGATAGACAACCTAATCCTTTTAGTGAAGAAACTGTTAGAAATCCAGACTCTGTTCATTTAATGGAACTCAATGATGGTGGAACTGTTCTTTTAACAAATGATGATTTGATTTATTATAGAATGCTAGAAATGAGTGAAGAAGATAGAAGTAGAAGAGTGGAATCTTTAATTAATAATGATGATAGAAAATCAACAGATGATTTTTTGGCAAAATTGGGTATGGAATCTGAACAACCAGAAGTAGTAGCTTTATGGGATGGTGGTCATTTTAATCTAATTTCAACTAATGAGCATAGTAGTGAATTATTAAAAACTTTATATGCAGAAATGCAAAAAGAAAATGTAGCAATTTCAAGTGATTATAGTTTCTTGTTTAAAGATAGAGGATTATCTTTTGTGTTATTAGACCAATTAAGTAAAGAAGATTTTTTAACTAAACAATTAGTAGACCATCGTGATGAAATGGCAAGACAATTTGAAAGAGAGTATAATGAATTTTTAAAAGAAGAAGGATTAGAAGGTTTATTTGGAGGAAGTAAATACCCAATAGAATTTTGGAATGTTCAAATACATGATTTATTACAGGGAAAAAACGATGAGATAATGCCACAATTTTATTTGGAGCTTATTGATACTTCAAAAGATAGAGAAAATTTAGATGCAAATACTATGTTTAATGTTCCACGATATATGACAGGAGCAGAAATTAAATTTTTGGTTCCTATAGTACAAACACCTGAATATGCAGAATTTGCTAAAAGTCATTCAAAAGAAGAAATTGGGGAATATTTGAACTCTAAATTAGAAGAATATCACGAACAACAAAAAATAGCAGAAGAACAAGGATATCAAATTACTGAAGATTCGTTAACTGCTATTGCTACAGAACAAAGAAAAGAAACAGTAGAAAAAAGAAAATTATCATTAAAAAATAGAATTAGTAAATGGTTACATCCTGATAGAGAAAAGACAACAGAAGAAAAAGGAGAGTAAAATGGAAAATATAGAATATTCAAATTCACTTTATCAAATAAGTGAGATATTAAAATATATTGCACCCAACTTGAAGGCTAGAATACCAAAAAAAATTATTAGTTACATTGAAATTAATAAATCAAAAGATTATAGTTGGAATATAGATAAGACCGTACCACTAGAAAAACAAGAATTATTACCAACTACAAAAGAAATACTAACAGTATTATACAAAGATTATATATGTACGGATATAGAAAGAATTGAATTAGAAAAAACTTTAAATGAAAATGAGGTAAATTACCAAAATGAGTTAAGGGAAAAGTATAATCCTGATAATTTATTTAGAAATAAACAAAAAGAAGTTGAAAATGTAAAAACAGATACTGAAAATATATTAATAGAGCCTTATAAGGAATCATTCTTAAAAAAGATTATTAGTAAAATCAAGTTATTTTTTCATAAATAGAATAAAAGCCATTCGATAAGGAAAAATCTGGTTTGTAGAAAAAATATATAAAACAAAAAACTGGGAAAACATAAATGAAGATTATCAATACAAATAGAAAAAATAAAGAAAAAACATTGATAAATAAAAATAAATATGTTAATATATAAACATATTTATTTTTAAATGCCGGTGTGCTGAAATTGGTAGACGGGACAGACTCAAAATCTGTTGTCAGCAATGGCGTGTGGGTTCGAGTCCCACCACCGGCACCAGAACAAAGAACATAGCTTTATGCTATGTTCTTATTATATAAAATAAACAGGTGGGACTCGAAAAGGAACGTGCCAAGTTCAGACTGGTTAAGGCCAGGCTGAACGAAGGTAAAAATAGTCCAGAGGACTATTTTTGTGACGCGAGTGCGAGTGGTCCCACCACCGGCACCAGAACAAATAACATAGCTTTATGCTATGTTATTTTTATATAAAATAAACAGGTGGGACTCGGACATAAATAGTTTTGCTTGCAATTTTATGTTAAATACTATATAATATAATGCGATATAGGTAAAACCTGTGTCGTTTTCCTGTTTTCACTAATTAGTGAGAGGAATTTCCTCTAACTTTTTAGTTTTATACGTAAAAAAATAATACTTCAATAAAAGTAATAAGGAGGAAAAACTATGAGTTTTTTTGAAACAAAGTACAGTGTTACTGGTCATCATGGTGAAATATATCGGATGACTGCAAAGCAACTGTGCGAACGAGTAATCGAAGATAGCAAATCTGATTACAATTGGATTGCACCAGCAAGAGAGCTTGTGAAGGTCTGTAAGAAGATTGATTTTCCTGAGGAATATGCTCTTACTATCAAGATTGCAATTTTAAATTGCTTTGCGAATATAGAGCATAGGGCTAATTGTGGTGGAGAGCGCTATATTGATAATCCAGAAGACAAGAAAGCAGTACAATACTGTTATAACTCTTTGTATGGCATTGATACTGAAGAAGCATCTTTGGCAAGAAAGAGATACTTGACTGAAATGATTAATAGTGTTATAGAAGTTCGAGTATTTGATCCACTTTATCATCCTGGTCCTACTTTTAGGAAACTTCGTGAAGATTTGGGCAGTTCTAAATTTGAGGAATACATTTCTAAAAAAAATATTGACTTTGATAAGTTGGTCGAAATATTAAAATCTGATTTTGCTGAAATTGTTAAAGCAGCAGAAACAAATGGGGACTTTGTTGAGGATGAAAAAAAGGAAAGAGAAAGTCGGAAAATTTTCTTCCAAAGATTAAATGACCTTTAAAAAACAATTAAACTCTAAAAGATTATTTGGGATGTATCCCGAATAATCTTTTTTATATATTTATGGTCAATGGGTGGTCAATGGGGACGGAGAATTTTGACAACCTTGTCAAATAACTCCGTCCCCATTGACAAAGTTTAAGGCAAACTATCAATTACGATAGTTTGCCTACTTTTTAATCGAGTGCTACGACTTCAATGTTAGGGTAATCTGCAACAATTCTTTGGGCTTCAGAAACATCATCCAAATGCATAAGATAAACCTTGATACCTCTCTTGGTAAATGAAATGAAATCATTTAAAGCATCTTCTAACTTTAAGTGAATCATACCATAATATATAGAGGTATCAACATATAACACAGAGCCGTCTGTTAAATAATGTAAGAACGGTTGCAATGTTGAGGTATCTCCCGTATATATAACATTTGTATCATCAATGATAAGATGATAACCAAAGCATTTATTCTCAAGCTGAGGAGAATGCTTTGTAAGAACGCAGTCGCAAAACCACTCTTTATCTGTTAAAGCTGATACTGTTATGAGTTCGTACCAAGAAGGCTCATTACCTTCAATAGTGAGAAGTGCTGAAATATCATTAGCAACAGATTTAGATGGTGCTACAATAGTGACAGGCTTTTTGAGAGTAAAGAAAGTATACTGTACAAATAAACCAAGTCCTCCAATGTGATCACCATGGGTATGAGTTATAAGAAGATAAAACTTTTTATAACTCGATAAGTCAATGTGTTTCAGCTTTTGAAAAGTTGAAACAGGACAGTCAATTATGACCATTTCTTTGTCTACAGTGGTAAAGTAGGCAGAAGTATGCTCATCAGAAAAGCCAGAACCTCTACCCAAAAATTTCAATGCCATAGTAGTAACTCCTTTCAGTTTTATTGAAATATTTGTTTTTGCACTGTTCCATATTGCAATGCATAATGGAAATTAATTACCTCCTAAAAAATTAATACATTTAGTTTAACATAAAATCAGGAGAGAATCAATAATTTATGAATTTAAAGTTTTTTACACTTGACCTTTACAAACAAATGTTTTACAATGATTTTTGAAATATAAAAATAAAATATTATGAAATGGAGATGATATTATTGAATAATATAGAAAAAAGTAATAAATCATTTGAAGATATAAAACATGTTGATGAAAATGGTGTTGAGTTTTGGTATGCTAGAGAACTTATGCCTATTTTACAATATTCCAATTGGCAAAATTTTGAAAAAATAATTAATAAAGCTAAAGTATCTTGTGAAAATAGTGATATTAGTACATTGAACCATTTTACTGATGTCAATAAAATGGTTCAAATAGGCTCAGGAGCTTATAGAGAACAGATTGATTACAAATTAACCAGATATGCTTGTTATTTAATAGCACAAAATGGAGATAGTAGGAAAAAGGTAATTGTTCTTGCTCAAACATATTTTGCAGTACAAACTAGAAAAAATTTGAAACAGCTTGAAAAAGAAAATAATAGAAATCTAAAAAAATTAAATTAAGTGTATACATTTTTAAAAATATGTGTTAAAATAGTTACATAATAGTTAAAAAACAATATTGAGACAAAGTAAGATAAAGGTTATCTAAAGAGAGTAATGATGATACGCTGAGAATCATTACAGAAAAACGTTTCTGAAAAACTACCTCAATAGTTTCTAGCAAAAACTAGACGTTGATAACGTTATAATCTTTAATTAAGTAAAAAATAGGATGGAACCGTGTAAATAATGCACTCCTATGAATAGTAGTTTAGCTATTCATAGGAGTTTTTTGTATAATGGAAAATTGCCTTGAATAGCAGATAACGACAACAAAAAATAAAAAGGAGGAATTTTTATGATTAAAATTACATTAAAAGATGGAAGCGTAAAAGAAATTGAAAAAGCAATGTCAATATTAGATATTGCAAAAAGTATAAGTGAAGGCTTAGCAAGAGTAGCAACTTGTGGAGAAGTAGATGGAGAAGTAAAAGATTTAAGATTTGTAGTAGAAAAAGATTGTACGCTAAATATATTAACATTTGATAGCTTAGATGGAAAAAAAGCTTATTGGCACACAACATCACATATAATGGCACAAGCAGTAAAAAGATTGTTCCCAAATGTAAAACTTGCAATAGGTCCTGCAATAGATGAAGGATTCTATTATGATTTTGATGTGGAAAAACCATTTACAGAAGAAGATAAAGCAAAAATAGAAGAAGAAATGAAAAAAATAATAAAAGAAAATCTAGACATAGAAAGATTTGAATTACCAAAAGCAGAAGCGATAAAGCTTATGAAAGAAAAAAATGAAGATTACAAAGTAGAATTAATTGAAGATTTAGCAGAAGGAGAAATAATATCATTTTATAAACAAGGTGAATTTGTAGATTTATGTGCAGGACCACATTTAATGAGCACAGGAAAAGTAAAATCAGTAAAAATATTATCATCATCAGGAGCTTATTGGAGAGGCGACGAACACAATAAAATGTTGCAAAGAATATATGCAATATCATTCCCAAAAGCAAGCATGGTAGAAGAATATATGCAAATACTTGAAGATAGAAAAGCAAGAGACCATAGAAAAATAGGAAAAGACTTGCACTTATTTATGACACATCCATTAGTAGGAGCAGGATTACCAATATACTTACCAGATGGAGCAACAATAAGAAGAATATTAGAAAGATATATACAAGATAAAGAATTAGCATTAGGATATCATCATGTATATACACCAAGTTTAGCAACAACAAATTTATACAAAATTAGTGGACATTGGGATCATTATAAAGACGATATGTTTCCAATAATGAAAATGGATAATGAAGAATTAGTATTAAGACCAATGAACTGCCCACATCATATGTTAATATATAAAAGCGAACTACATTCATACAGAGATTTACCAATAAAAATAGGAGAACTAGCACACGATTTCAGATATGAAGACTCAGGAGCAGTTTGCGGATTAGAAAGAGTAAGACAAATGTGCCAAAATGATGCACACTTATTTGTAAGACCAGATCAAATAAAAGAAGAAGTTGGAAACGTATTAAAATTGATATTTGAAGTTTGGAAAAAAGACTTTGGATTTGATAAATTTGAATTTAGACTTTCTTTAAGAGATAAAAACAATAAAGAAAAATACATTGACAATGATGGAATGTGGGAAACAGCAGAAAATCAATTAAGAGAAATCCTAAAAGAATTAAATATAGATTTCTACGAAGCAGAAGGAGAAGCAGCATTCTATGGGCCAAAAATAGATATACAAATAAAATCAGCGCTAGGACATGATGTAACAATACCAACATGTCAATTAGACTTTGCATTACCAGAAAGATTTGATTTAACATATGTAGGAAAAGATGGAGCAGAACACAGACCAGTAGTAATTCATAGAGCGATATTAGGTTCATCAGATAGATTTATCTCATTCTTATTAGAAGAAACAAAAGGAAACTTACCAACATGGCTAGCACCAACACAAGTAAAAGTATTACCAATAGCAGATGCTCATGTAGAATATGCAAATAAAGTGAAACAAGAACTTTTAAAAGAAGGAATAAGAGTAGAAGTAGATGACAGAGAAGAAAAAATAGGATATAAAATAAGAGAAGCACAATTATCAAAAACACCATATATGTTAATAGTAGGAGACAAAGAAAAAGAAGCAAATGCTGTAGGTGTACGTTCAAGAAAAGAAGGAGACATAGGAGCACAAAAATTAGAAGAATTTATTTCAAATATAAAAGAAGAAATAAAGAATTATGGAAAATAAAAAACTTTCGCATATGCGAAAGTTTTTTTATTCGTTATTTTAAATTAAATTGTTCAGAAATACTGTTAAAATCTTCATATCCTAAAAATCTATTTAGATTCTTTTGAGATATTCCAGTTTGAACAGATAAATCACTTAAAGAATTTATTTGGTTTATATTATTTTCCTCGATAAAGTTTTTAAATTTAGACATTTCAAATCTATCTTTAGTTAAACAATTATAGCAAACATTATCATTAGAAGCAAAAAAACAACCACAACGTTCACATTTTTTAAATTCCATTTGAAACCCTCCTTAAGAAAAATCTAAATTATTTGACATTATTCTATCATAAAGAATGAAAAAAATAAAGAAAAAAGTATAAATTTATATAACTTTTCTTGTACAATAAAGAATAGTTGTGATATACTAACAAATGTAAAAAATAAATTTGGAGGACTAAAGATGCCTAAAGATACTAATGAAAAAGAATTAATAGCAAATAACTTAAAATACATAGGGTTAGACTTAGAAAAAATCCCAGAATTTTTGCTAGAGTATAAAGATGTGGACTTTAAACCTAGTAAAACATATGAAGAAAATACGTTTAAAGTATATAGACACATACATTTAAACGATATACAAATATTATTAACTCCAAAAAATAGATTAAATACAATAGTAGAAAAATATTCAGAAGCAGAACCATTAGCACAATATCTTGATACAGAAAACGAAGAAAATATCATAAAATATGCAAACTTTTTAAAAATGGCAGAGCATATTAATAAAGAAGAAATAGAAAAAATAGAAGAACAACAAAAAGAACTAAACAAAAAAGAACCATTTAAAATAAAATACACAAATAATTATCTTTGGCAAATATATTATTCAGAATATACAGGCAAATATTTCATGTTAGTAACAATAGAAGATTTAGACTACAGTTGTTTCTTTTACTTATTAAAAAAACAAATAGAAGCACAGAAAACAGGAAGAGATGAATTAATATTTGTACCAGTAAATGGTGTAGATTATACAAGAAGATATTTGAAAAAATCAGAAATATCAGACTTGGAAAAATACATATGGTTATTTTCAAAAGAATGGCCACAAATATATGAAGTTTTTGATGACGATAATGAACTTGTTATGCATGTTGTTGGAACAACAATTGTATATGATAAAATAAAAACATGGTTTAAAAATTCATTAAAAACAAAAGAAGAAGCAAATAGATTTTATAAATTAGTAAAAGCACTATTTATACTACAAACAGAATTGCCACATTACTATAAATTTGATACACAAATAGGCGAAGACGGAGAATTAGTATTTGAGTATAATTCAAAACTAATAACATATGAAGGATTATCAAAATTTATAAAAGATGAATATAAAAAATATGCAAAAACATTACAAGAAATATTCGATAAAAAAGAAAAAGATGATATCAAATTAGAAAAATTAAGAGCAGAAGAAAAAGAAAAAAATCTAGAATACTTGTTTAGAGAAAAGCAAGTTGCAACATATCTAGAATGTAGAACATCAGTATTTGGAAGAATAAGATATTTCTTTAAAAATAAAAATGGAAAATTTGTAAAAACAAAATCAAAACAAGACAAGAAAAACAAAAAAATAAAAGAAGAAATAAAAATAGAAAAAGACATAACAAATAAAATAATAGAAGAAAAAGAATATTATACAATAGAAGATCTAATAAAAATATGTGTTGAATTAGATAGGATTCAAATAAAAATAAAAAACATAGACTCAGATGTAAAGGCTTTGGAAGATAAAATAAAAAGCCTAGATAATAAAATAAAAAATGCAACATTATATATAGAAAAAATAGAAGAACACAAAAAAAGTATATTTGAATTTTGGAAATTTGCAAACAAAGATGAAGCGCCAGGATTAAATCCAGGAACAGAGGAAAAAGAAAAGAAACAAGAAAAACCAAAATTAAAGAAAACATTTAATTATGAAGAAGACTTTGAAGATTTAGGAATTGAGGCAGACAAGCTACAAAGAGATAAACTAACAAGAAAAGAATGTGATTCTGTATATATAGCATCAACAGAAATAATAGATGATTTAAATAAAATTAAAGAAGAAAAAGAAATAAATTCAGAAGTATTTGATAAACTAAAAAAAGAAGCAGAACAAGAAATAGTATTATTCAACTCAGAAAACTTCGATATATTTGGAAATGTTAAAGAAGATAAAACAAAAATAAGTATATTAGCAAATAAAAAACATAGGGAAGTAAAAAAAGACAAATTTAAAATATTAGACATTTCTAAAAATATGCAACTAGAAGAATATGAAGATAAAATAAAAGAATGTTATGAATCACTAGAAAAAGCATTAAAAAAGATAAAAGCAATTACAGACATAAATCTATACATGACATCAGAAGAAAAACTAAACACAAAACATATAGCACAATTTCATATAAATCCAATAAATGCAATAGAAGAAACAGATAAGCAAAACGAAAAAATCAACTTATATAAACTAAGCATAAAAGAAGGAATGAATATAATATATAATACAAATATAATGTATTATGATAATGTAAATAATACATTACCAAAAGGAATGAATATAAGTGATAATGTATTAATAGACATGAGTATGCATAAAATAAAACTAAAAAAACAAAAAGTATTTAGAATAAATAAAGATATAAATGATATCGAAACAAAAACAAAAATAGTATGTGTATATGAATACGAAATACAAGAAACATAAGAAAATTATGTAAAATATTAATAAAAACCTTGATTTTATAGCAATTTTGGTATAAAATAATAAAGATTTAATATAATAATATGGAGGTAGATTTTATGGCAGAAGTATATATGGCAGGAGATGTAAGAAACGGAACAACATTTGAATTAGATAATTCAGTATATAAGGTAGTAGAGTTCCAACATGTTAAACCAGGAAAAGGAGCAGCATTTGTTAGAACAAAACTAAAAAATGTAATAAATGGATCAGTTATAGAAAAAACATTCAACCCATCAGAAAAATTACAAGGTGCAGAAATAGAAAAAAGAGAAATGCAATACTTATATAATGATGGTGAATTATATTACTTTATGGATAACGAAACATACGAACAAATGCCTTTAAATAAAGAACAATTAGGAGATAGTTTGAAATTCATAAAAGAAAATATGTCAGTAAAAATATTATCATTCAAAGGAAAAGTATTTTCAGTAGAACCACCAATGTTCGTTGAATTAGAAGTTACATATACAGAACCAGGATTTAGTGGAAATACAACAACAACATCAGGAAAACCAGCAACACTAGAAAATGGTTATGAAATATCAGTTCCACTATTTGTAAACATCGGAGATGTTATAAAAATAGACACAAGAACTGGTGAATATATGGAAAGAGTATAAGGAGAATTTCTATGAAAGAATTACAAGAGAAAGTAAAAGCAATACTTTCAGAAATAGAAAATAACTTCAAAGATGAAAAAGATATAGAATTTGCAAAAACAAAAGTATTAGAATTATATGAAGTATTTGCAGATGAACTAGAAGAATTGGAAGCAGTATGCTCAGACAAAATAGATATAATAAGTGCTAAATATTCAGTATTAGAAGAAAAAATGAATGAAGTACAAGAAAGAATAGATAGAATTCAAAAAGATTTCTATGTAGAAGATGAAGAATATGATTTAGATATAGTATGTCCATACTGTGATGCAGAATTTAATATAGATGTAGATGATGAACTAAAAAAATCAGTTATCTGTCCAGAATGCAACAATGTAATAGAACTAGATTGGAATGACGAAGAAGAAAGTGGTTGCGGACATGGATGTTCAGGATGTCATCATGATTGTTCACATGATGAAGATGATGAAGAACAAGATGACGAAGACATGTAATTAAAAATAATCTAAAGGATTGACGGCTTTGCCGTCTTTTTTTATTGTAAAATGCAAGTGAGGACCGTGTGCTAGCACCATTAGTAGGTTTGCCAGAAGAATCTTTATAAGGATTATTGCTAACTCCATAAACATACTTAGGACCAACTCTGCCAATGATTTGACCAGCTTTAACAACATCATTAATACTAACAATATAATTGGGATCAACATGATGATAAATAAAAGAAAGATTATTGGACTTCAAAACAATACTATAACCACCAGAACCTTGAAAACCAAGAAAAGTAACACGAGCATCACAAACAGCAACAAGATTACTACTAGCAGGAGCACCAATATCAATACCTTGATGAAAAGAACTAGCAAACTTAGTAGGAGAGCTACGCTTACCAAAATAAGAATTAATTCTAGTATAACCAGGAGTAGGCCAAACAAGACCACTATCACTCAAAGTAAAACTAAAAGAATTAGAAACATTATCTTCAGCATTATTCAAAACATCACTAGAAAATGAAGGAACAAACAAAACAGGAATAAGTATAAAAATACTAAATAAAGAAACTAAAAAACTAATTAAACTTTTAAAAGACATAAAAACCTCCAAGAATAAAAGTAAATAAGATAAAAAATAAAATGAAAAATAAATAATTAATTAATATTAAACAAACTATATACCAAAACAAACAAAAAAACAAGAAAAATCATACACCAAAAATCGACAAAAATGTGTATCCGCCCGCATACTAGAAAGAAATACTAAAATACCTAAAAATTGTCAGTGGAAATAATGCTATTTTTGCTATAAACCACTTGCAAAAAATGTAAGGTTTTAGTATACTATATTGGACGGGGTGATAAAATGGAAAAGAAAGAAAAAAAGGAGAAAAAACACTCAAAATTAAAAGTATTTTTCATAATAATAGCAGTAATACTTATATTGCTATTAATAGGAGTAGGAATAGGATACTCATTTATAAATAGTAAATTAAACAAAATAAACTATGACAAAATAGATGAAAATACAATAGAAGTAACAGAAGGAGTAACAGAAAATCTATCAGGATATAGAAACATAGTATTATTTGGAATAGATGATGCAGACGGATATACAGGAAGAAGTGACTGTATAATAATATTCAGCATAAACGAACAAACAAAAAAAGTAAAAATGACATCAATATATAGAGATACATATGTAGAAGTTCCAAACCATGGCTATACAAAAATAAATCATGCATATGCATATGGTGGCGCAGCACTATCAATGAGCACAATAAACAGAAATCTAGATTTAAACATAAAAGAATATGTAACAATAAACTTCCAAGTAGTAAAAGATTTAGTGAATGAAGTTGGAGGAGTAAAAATAAATGTAACATCAGCAGAAGCATCAAAGATACCAGGAATAACAAAAGCAGGAACATATAACCTAACAGGAGAACAAGCACTAGCATATGGAAGAATAAGAAAAATAGATACAGACTATCAAAGAACAGAAAGAATGAGAACAGTAATAGATGCAGTATTTAGTAAAATAAAGAAAATGTCAGTAGCAGAAATGAACAAAATAGCAGACAAAATACTACCAGAATTACACACAAACATAACAAAATCAGAAATAACAGAAGTAATGACAGATGTAGCATCATATAGCATAGGAGAAAGCACTGGATGGCCATACAAAGTAAACGGAAAAATGATAAACAAAGTATGGTATGGAGTACCACAAACACTAGAAGAATCAGTAGAAAAATTACACAAAGACTTATTTGATGAAGAAAACTATCAAACAACAGAAACAGTAAGAAATATAAGTAATACTATAATAAATAAAACAGGAGTAAAATAAAACAGTTTTTTATATATAAAAAAGTAGAAGATATAAATACATATCTTCTACAATTCTACATAAATAAAATGAGGGGATTGGGATGAAAAAAATAAATAGTTATAGTAAGTTACTAATGTTCTTAATGGATGTATGCATAATTTCAATATCAGCTGTAGTAGCTAATATTCTATTAACAAATAAAGAAATAATATTTTCAGTAACAAATCTTGTAACAATAAAAAACTCTGTTTTAATTGCAATAGCAGTATATGAAATATATTTTATATTCTTAAAAGTATATAAACATATAACAAGATTTGAAAATGGAAAAGACTATTTTGTATATATTTTTGCATGTTTACTAGCAGGAATAACATTAGCAGCAACAAGATTTATATTAAAAATAGACATAAATAGTGTAAGAAAACAAATATTAGGTGCATTTATAACAAGTATAGGAATAGTAGGATTAAGAATAGCAATTAGATTTTTTATGAGTTTATTAATGCAAGAAAGAGACTCAGGAGATGGAAAAAGATATAATGTACTAATTATAGGTGCTGGATATGCAGGAAGAGACATAATAAAATCAATAAAACAAACAATGAATGAAAAGTATAACATAGTTGGAATTATTGATGATGATAAATCAAAATTAAATTGTTCTATAAATGGAATAGATGTTATAGGAAATAGAAATCAAATAGTAAATATCTGTAATAAAAAAGAAATAGACGAAATATTTTTTGCAATATCAAAAATAGATAAAAAGAAGAAAAAAGAAATACTAGAAATATGCCAAGAAACAGGTAAAAAAATAAGAATATTACCAACAACAGAAGATATAATCAGAAATAAAAACATGTATCAAAACTTAAGAGAAGTAGACATAGAAGATATTTTAGGAAGAGATCCGGTAAAATTAGATAATAAAAAGATAGGTACATTAATAGAAGGAAAAACAATATTAATAACAGGAGCTGGTGGTTCAATAGGATCAGAACTATGCAGACAAATAATAAAATATAATCCAAGCAGAATGGTGCTATTTGATATATATGAAAATAATTTATACGATATAGAACTAGAACTAAAATCAATATATAAACATATAAAGATAGATGCAATAGTAGGAAGTGTTAGAGACTTAAAGAAACTAGAAAGTGTATTTGAAATATATAATCCATATTTAGTATTTCATGCTGCAGCACATAAACATGTACCATTAATGGAAAATAGTCCGTTAGAAGCTATAAAAAATAATGTATTTGGAACATACAATGTGGCAAATTGTGCAGATAAATACAAAGCAAGAAAAATGATATTAATATCAACAGACAAAGCAGTTAACCCAACAAATATAATGGGAGCAACAAAAAGACTTTGTGAAATGATAATACAAGTAAAAAACAAAACAAGCAAAACAGAATATGCGGCAGTAAGATTCGGAAATGTTTTAGGAAGCAATGGATCAGTAGTACCACTATTTAAAAAACAAATAGCAGAAGGTGGACCAGTAACAGTAACACATAAAGATATAATAAGATATTTCATGACAATACCAGAAGCGGCACAACTAGTACTACAAGCAATGAGCTATGCAAAAGGTGGAGAAATATTTGTATTAGACATGGGAGAACCAGTAAAAATATATGATTTAGCAGTAAGTTTAATAAAACTATCAGGATATGAACCAGACATAGATATACCAATAGTATTTACAGGACTAAGACCAGGAGAAAAGCTATACGAAGAATTATTAATGAAAGAAGAAGGACTACAAAAAACAGAAAACAAAAAAATATTTATAGGTGAACCAACACAATTAGATGAAAAAGACATACTAGAAAAATTAGCAAAATTAAAAAAACTAATAGAAAATGAAGAAACACCAATAGAAGAAATAAAAGATACAATACAAGAAGTAGTACCAACATACATAAACAAAAACAAACAAGAAAAATCAGAAAAAGAACCTGTAAAAGTATAACACTTTATCAAAATTATAAAAAATGTAGGGGGCGGACGACTCGGTCCGCCCGCAGAAAGAAGGAAGAAAATGAAACAAATTAAATTTTCACCACCGGATATAACTGAATTAGAAATAAACGAAGTTGTAGATACATTAAAATCAGGATGGATAACAACAGGACCAAAAACAAAGTTATTTGAAAAGAAAATAGCTGAATATTGTGGAACAGAAAAAGCAGTTTGCCTAAATTCAAATACAGCAGGATTAGAATTAATATTAAGAATATTGGAAATTGGACAAGGCGATGAGGTTATTGTACCAGCTTATACATATACTGCATCAGCAAGTGTTATAAATCATGTTGGAGCAAAAATAGTATTTATAGATTGTGGCAAAGATTCATTTGGAATGGATTACAATAATCTAGAAAAATTGATAACTGAAAAAACAAAAGCAATAATAGCAGTTGATATAGCTGGAATTCCAGCAGATTATTCAAAAATATATGAAATAGTAGAAAAAAATAAAAAGCTATTTAAACCAAAAAACAAAATTCAAGAAAAATTAGGAAGAATTGCAGTGATTGCAGATGGAGCACATTCATTTGGAGCAAGTCAAAATAATATTAAAACAGGAAACCTAGCAGACTTTACGAGTTTTTCATTTCATGCAGTTAAAAACTTAACAACAGCAGAAGGTGGTGCTGTTACATGGAAAAGAATAAATGGAATAGATAGTGAAGATTTATATAATCAATTTATGTTATGGTCATTACATGGACAAAACAAAGATGCACTAAGTAAAACAAAATCAAATGGTTGGGAGTACGATATAAAAATACCAGGATACAAGTGTAATATGACAGATATAATGGCTTCTATAGGCTTAGCACAATTGAAAAGATATTCACAATTATTAGAAAAGAGAAGAACTATTATTGAAAAATATAATGAGTTTTTAAAGGATTGTAATGTGCAAGTTTTAAATCACTTTGATGAAAAACATATGTCAAGTGGACACTTATATTTAGTTAGATTATTAGGAAAAAATGAAGAAGAAAGAAATAACATTATTTTGAAGATGTCTGAGCAAGGAATACCAACAAACGTACATTATAAACCATTACCAATGATGACAGCATATAAAGAACTAGGATTTGATATAAAAGATTTTCCTAATGCATATGAAATGTACAAAAATGAAATTACTTTACCTTTACATACGCTATTAGATGATGAACAGGTTAACTATATTGTAAAATGTTTTAAAGAAATTTTAGGAGAATAATATATGATTATGAAAAAATGGGATGAATTGCCTGAAGAAATAAAAAATGATAAGACTAAAAAGTATTATGATATTATTTCAAAGAAAAAATGTAGTTTAATAGTCAAAAGAATTTTTGATATATCAGTATCTTTAATATTGTTAATATTATTATCACCTATCTTTCTAATTCTGGCTATAGCTATAAAAATTGATTCAAAAGGACCAATTTTCTATAGGCAAGAGAGAATTACTCAATATGGAAATATATTTAAGATATTTAAATTTAGAACAATGATAAAGGATGCAGATAAAAAAGGAACATTAGTAACAGTATCAAATGATGATAGAATAACAAGAGTTGGAAGAGTTGTAAGAAAGTATAGATTAGATGAAATACCACAGTTAATAAATATATTGGTTGGAGATATGAGCTTTGTTGGAACAAGACCAGAGGTAAAAAAATATGTTGATTGTTATACTGACGAAATGAAAGCAACTTTATTATTACCAGCTGGAGTTACTTCATATGCAAGTATAAAGTTTAAGAATGAAGATGAAGTAATAGAGAAATATAAATTGGTAAAAGATGATATTGATTACATATATATTAATAAAATTTTACCAATAAAAATGGAATGGAATATTAAATATTTAAAAGATTTTAGTCTATGGAAAGATATAAAGGTGTGTGCTTATACAGTTTTAGCTGTTTTAAATATTCCCAAAAAAGAAGAAAATGAAAAAGAAGATATTATTAAAGAAAAAGAAAGTATTACAAAGTAGGAGAAGATCAAATGGAAAATAAATTGGTATCTATAATTATGCCGACATATAATTGTGGAAGATTCATAGAGAAAACAATAGAAACAGTAATAAACCAAACATATAAAAATTGGGAATTGATTATTGTCGATGACTGTTCTAAAGATAATACTGAAGAGATAGTTAGACCAATAGCTTTAAAAGATAATAGAATTACTTATTTTAAATTTGATACTAATCAAGGTGCTGCAATGGCAAGAACTAAAGCTATGGAATTGGCTAAGGGAAATTATATGGCTTTTTTAGATAGTGATGATTTATGGAAGAATGATAAACTAGAAAAACAGATTAAGTTTATGGAAGCAAATAATTACAATTTTACATGTACAGAATATGAACAAATAGATGAAGAAGGAAATAAATTAAATAAAGTTATAAGGGTAAAAAAGAAAGCGGATTACAATAGAATACTTTTGGATTGCCCAGTTGGAAATTCTACTGTAATGTATAATGTTGATAATTTAGGCAAGTTCAAAGTTCCAAATATAAGAAAAAGAAATGATGATGCTTTATGGCTTCAAATGTTAAAAAAAGAAAAGTATATATATGGCATGGAAGAAGTACTTATGGAATATAGAATTCGTACAAATTCGATATCAAGTAATAAACTAGATCTAGTAAAATACCACTGGCAATTATATAGAAAAATAGAACATTTATCAATAATAAGATCAGTTTTCCATATATGTTATTGGGGAATTATAAAGGTCTTACATATTAAATAGTAATAAAAAAATAGACTGTTTAGAGGGAGAAATGCGCAAATGATTAAAGTTTTACATATAAATTCTACTATTTATATTAATAGTGGTGTTATGAGTGTAATAATGAATTATTATAAAAATATAGATAAAAACAAAGTACAGTTTGATTTTCTATATTTTAAAAAAATGCCTACAAATGTGTTGACATATGAAGAAACAATTAAAAAAAACGGAGGTAAAATTTTTGAGTGTACAAATTTAAAAAATATATATTTATTTAATAAAACTTTAGAAAAAATACTCAAAGAAAATAATTATAATATTGTTCATATCCATGATCCGTTCATTTTAAAATTTGTAATAAATACAATACGAAAACATAAAAATATTAAAATTATTATTCATAGTCATGCAACGAAATGGTCTGATAAAAAAATAAGTGCCTTAAGAAATGCTTTATTATGTTTTAACAATTATAAACATGCAGACTGTTTATTTGCATGCTCTAATGCAGCAGGAAAATTTATGTTTAGAGAAAAAGATTTTTATATTCTAAATAATGCTATAGATATTGCAAAGTTTAAATATAATGATAAAAAAAGAAAAAGAATTAGAAATGAATTAAATATAGATAATAAAATTGTACTTGGACATGTTGGAAACTTTAATAGGCAGAAAAATCATGAATTTATAATAAATCTTTTAGAAAAGATTTTACTAAAAAATAAAAATATTGTTTTGCTTCTAATAGGAGATGGAATATTAAGAGGTTATATTGAAAAAATGGTAGAAGAAAAAGGCTTGGATGATAATGTTTTATTTCTTGGAAAAAAAGAAAATGTTCAAGACTACTATTCTGCAATGGATATATTTATATTACCTTCTTTATATGAGGGATTACCTATGGTTGGAGTTGAAGCACAATGCAGTGGATTACCAATATTATTTTCTAATAGTATAACAAAAGAAGCTGGACTAACTAATTATAAGTTCATTGATTTGAAATTAGGGACAAAAAAGTGGAAAGAAGAGTTTGAAAATGTAAAACTGCCATCAAAGGAAGAAAGAATTAAAGCAACCAGTATTGTTAGTGAAAAAAATTTTGATATAAAAACGGAAGCTAATAAATTGTTGGAAAAATATGAAAGGATATTAAGTATTTAAAATGTGGTTACATTATTTTATTTTTATTTATATAGTTTTTACATATATGATTTCAAAAATCATTAATAAAAAATTTAATGATAGAATTTTTTTAGCTTTGAATTTTATTTTTTTACTCATACTGGCTGCATTTAGAGATGTTTCTGTTGGAAATGATACAGTAGAATACTATAGAATATTTAATCTTGTTTCTTCTATAAATTTTATAGATGGAATATTTAATATTTCTAGATATGAAATAGGATATTTACTATTAAATTATGTAGTTACACGTTTTACTAATAATTTTAATATAATTTTATTTATTACAAGTTTTCTTTATTTATATTCTACTTTCAAATTTATAGAGAAATATTCAAAGTCTAAATTTATGGCAGTTATGTTATTTTTTACATTTTCTATGTATTATTTGATATTTAATATTCAAAGACAATGTATAGCTATTGCAATTTTTTTATATGCAATAAAATTTTTAGAGAATAAACAATATATAAGATATATTATTTCAATATTATTAGCTACTATGTTTCATTATATAGCAATTATATTACTATGTTTGTGTTATATTCCTAAAATTAATTTATATAATAAAAAAATTGCTGTTAAATCTGTACTGTTTAGTTGTTTTATTGCTTATGTTATTGCATATGTCGTTACAAAATTTGGGGTGTATATACCATATTTCGGACATTATTTAATAGATTCTGAATATAGCAAAGGGGGAATAAGGATTGCAAGCGTAATATTGGCAGGAATTCGTCTGGGAATAATTATATTAATATTATTTATAAATGGATTTAAAGAAAACAATAGTAAAACAAATGCAGATTATATATTTAATTACATAGCTTTTTTGGATTGTATTATTGCTTTAGCTTCCATAAAATTTAATTTATATGATAGAGTTGAAGATTATTTATGTATTATTTTTATAGTTATGATTTCTAATTCAATAAGCTCTTTAAAAATAAAAGCAAACAAATATATAATAAATGCTACTTTAGTTATAATAACTATGGCATATTTGACTGTATCATTAATAATTAAAAGCAATTGGTATGGAATTTTTCCATATGCTTTTGTAGGAGGATAGTAAAATTTAAAAATCCAGGATACGTATCTAAATTATTGCTTTATAAATTAAAATTGATAAAATTATAAAATATCATAATTATGAATTTATCATATATAACGAGACAATTATAATAAATTAATTTAAAATTGGAAATAATATATTTTCTAAAGCAAAAATAATGTTTTGATTGATACAGAATGTATATAATGAAGATAATTGTATTATCATTGTGAATACCAGTTAAATTTATAAAAAAGGGAGAAAGAATATGAAAAATATATTAATGCTAGATACATCAGTAGCATCATTAAATCAAGGAGATGAAATTATTAATATTTCAATAAAAAATAATTGGAATGAATTATTTGAAAAAAATTATATAATGAAATTACCTACCCATACACCTGTTTATACACCATTTCAATGTTTCTTGTATAACAAAAAAAAATTGAATACATTTAATAATGCAGATTATAAATTCTTATGTGGGACAAATGCTTTGTATACTAATATGCTTAGACCATTACCATCATGGAATATAAATATTTTTAATTGTGGAATGGTAAAAAATACGATTTGTTTAGGAACGGGATTAGGTGTTAACAGTAATAAAGTAAATCTTTATACAAAACTATTATATAAGAAAGTATTGTCTAGAGATTTTATTCATAGTGTACGTGATGAAAAAACAAAAAAATTTTTACAGAAGCTAGGATTTAAAGCTATTAATACAGGATGCCCAACGTTATGGGGGCTTACACCAGAATTTTGTAAAGATATTCCAAATCATAAATCAAATAAAGTGATTTTTACGCTTACAAGTTATGAAAAGGATATAAAAAATGATCAGTTAATGATTAATATTTTAAAAGAAAATTATGAAAAATTGTATTTCTGGCCTCAAAGTATAGGAGATATGGAATATTTAAATACTCTTTCAAATATAGACAATATTACTTGTATTTCTCCAAATATAACAGAATATGACAAAATTTTAAATGATAATGTGGATTATGTTGGAAATAGATTACATGGTGGAATTTTTGCAATGCAACATAAATGCAGGACAATTATTATATCAATAGATTATAGAGCAAAAGAAATGTCAAAAACATATTCTTTTAAGTGTATACAAAGAAATCAAATTTCAAATATGTTAGAAAATTTAATTAATACAGAATGGGAAACCAGAATTGATGGATTAGATTTTGAAAAAATTGAGGAATGGAAAAGGCAGTTTAGTGATGGAAAAATATAAAACATTAATTTTAAATATTATAATATTTGCTTTTGGAAGTTTCTTAGTGAAATTTATTTCGTTTGTATTGATGCCTATTTATACATCGTTTTTAACAACAGAACAATATGGCGTTGCAGAATTACTAAATAGTATTGTAGAAATTGTGTTACCAATAGTAACATTATGTATAATAGAAGCATTATATAGATTTTCTATTGATAATAAAGATGATTATAATACATTATTTACAAATTCAATTGCGTTAGTGACTTTTGGAAATATATTAGTTGGGATTGTATGCTTAATCTTAAAATTTGTTTTCAAAACTAAATATTGTATTATTTTTTGGGGATTATATTGTTCATGTACTCTATATAAATTAACAATTCAATTTGCTAGAGGATTAGGCCATTCAAAAAGATATAGTTTATATGGTATTATTAATTCATTTATTTTAATTTTAAGTAATATTATACTGCTGAAAAAATTTAATATGGGGATAAGTGGATACATTTTATCTTTTATCTTTGGATATGGAATAACATCAGTTATTTCGCTCATACTTTCACAAGAATATAAGTATTTTTCGATTCATAATTTAAATAAAAAAACATTAAATGAAATGCTTAGATATAGTATGCCATGTATACCCAATATGATATCATGGTGGTTTAATAGTGTATCTGATAGATATATGATTATAGCGTTTTGCGGAATACATATTGGAGGTTTATATACAGCAGCAAGTAAACTTCCTGCTTTAATAAATGTTATTTCATCAATTTTTCAATTAGCTTGGCAGTATTCTACAGCTAAAGAAATTAATAAGGATGATAATCATATATTTTTTAATACAGTATTAAAATGGTATGCGTTTATAACTATAAATTCTTGCTTATTCTTAATTATAATTAACAATAAAATCAGCGAAGTATTATTAAGGGATGAATTTTATGCTGCTAAAGTATTTGTTCCATTGCTATTAATTGCTGCTTTATTTGGGTGCTTCTCTACATATTTTGGGACATTTTATAATGCTATGAAAGATAATAAAAATTTAATGAAGTCAACATTATATGGAGCATTAATTAACATTTTTTTGAATCTATGCTTAATTCCTAAATTTTCTGCGTTTGGTGCTGCATTTGCTACATTAATAACATATTTATTTATTATGATTTATAGATATGTAGATGTGAAAAAATATATAAAAATAGAAATAAACTATAAGGTGTTTATAATTAGAGTAATATGTATATTTATAACTGCTCTGTGTACTACATTTATAACTGAAAATATATTTATATATATTGAAATTACGCTACTAGTACTTTCGATTTTTGTAGGCGATGAAGTGAAATGTATCTTTTCAAAAATTAGAAAGAAAAATTAAATATTTAAATAAAATTGAAAGGGGAAAATAAAAAATGAAAATAGCAGTAGCAGGGACAGGTTATGTTGGTTTATCTTTGGCAACATTACTTAGTCAAGATAATGAAGTTGTAGCATTAGATGTTATACTAGAAAAAGTTGAAAAAATTAATAAGAGAATTTCACCAATTCAAGATGAATACATAGAAGAGTATTTTAAAAGTAAAAAATTGAATTTAAAGGCAACATTGGATTACAAAGAAGCTTTTAAAGATGCAGAGTTTGTTATAATAAGTACACCAACAAATTATGATGATGAGAAGAACTATTTTGATACATCTTCTGTCGAAGATATTATTCAAAAAGTTAAAAGTATGAATATAAATACAACTATGGTAATAAAGTCTACAATTCCAGTAGGATTTACAGAGAGTGTTAAAAAGAAATATGATATTGATAATATATTTTTTTCACCAGAATTTTTAAGAGAAGGAAAGGCTTTATATGATAATTTATATCCTTCTAGAATTATTGTTGGAGAAAAGAGCAAAAGAGCAGAGAAATTTGCTAATTTATTAAAGAACTCAGCATTAAAAGAAGATGTTACAGTTAAATTTATGAATTCTACAGAAGCAGAAGCTGTTAAATTATTTGCAAACACATATCTAGCATTGAGGGTAGCATATTTTAATGAGTTAGATACTTATGCAGAAACAAAAGGATTAAATACAAAAGACATTATAGATGGAGTATGTTTAGATCCTAGAATTGGTTCACATTATAATAACCCATCATTTGGTTATGGTGGATACTGTTTGCCTAAAGATACGAAACAATTAAAAGCAAATTACAAAGATGTACCAGAAAATTTAATAAGTGCAATAGTAGAAAGTAATACAACAAGAAAAGATTATATAGCAGGAGAAATAATAAAGAAAAAACCAGGAATAGTAGGAATATATAGGCTAACAATGAAAAGTGGTTCAGATAATTTTAGAGCTAGTGCAATACAAGGAATAATGAAAAGAATAAAAGCAAAAGGAATAGAAGTAGTGGTATATGAACCAACATTAAAAGAAGAAACATTTTTCAATAGTAGAGTAATAAGAGACATAGAGGAATTTAAGAAAATAAGTGACATAATAGTAAGCAACAGAAACAATGAGGAACTAAAAGATGTAAAAGAAAAAATATACACAAGAGACTTATTTTTTAGAGATTAAGAAAAATAAAATCCGCAATAGCATTTTTGCTAAAGCGGATTTTTTGTCGTTTTTTGACATACGAAATAAATTGCAAAAATATAAAAACAATAATATAATAAAAATATAAATATTAATATTTATAAATTAATTCAAAAAAAGAATTATCAAACAAAATTTAAATCAGATAATTCAAAATCCCAAAAACAAATAAAAAACAAAGGCATTTAGGTATGCTTATTAAAAATGCAAATTAAATGCAGAAAAGAGGTTGTCACAATAGCAAAAATAATATATAATAAAAATGATATAAAAAGAAAACGAAAAATAATAAGAATACAAGGATATGACTATTCAAAAGAAGGATTATATTTTATAACAATATGTACAGAAGGAAGAAAAGAAATATTAAGCAAAATAAATACAGAAACAAAATCTTATATTCATAGACAAAATAGAGATAATAATGTAGGGGCGGACGACCCTGTCCGCCTGCAATTAAAAACAATAGGAAAAATAGTAAATGATAGAATAAATGATATAGAAAGAATATATGCAAACATAAAAATACATAAATATATAATTATGCCTAACCATGTACATATGATAATAGAAATAGAAAACGGGCGGACAGAGTCGTCCGCCCCTACAAAAGATAATACAAGGATTAAAATCAACAACAACGAGAGAATGTTGGAGATATAATAAACAGAATAAAATATGGCAGAGAACATATTATGAACATATAATAAGAAACGAAAAAGAGTATTTAAAAATATATAAATATATAGAAGAAAATGCAATTAAATGGAAATATGATAAATATAATAAAAGAAAGGAAAAAGTTATGAATGAAAAGAATAAATCTGTAGAAAAAGCGAAAAAAATACTAGAAGAAATAAGTAGTGATGAAAGAGAAAGATATTTAGCAGAACTACGCCAAAAATACATAATGGACCAAAAAGCAGTAGCAGATGCGGGATATGACAAAGGAATAGAGCAAGGGATAAAAGAAGGGATAAAACAAGGAAGAGAGCAAGGAGAGAAGAATAAACAATTAGAAATTGCTAAAAAACTAAAAGAGAGAGGCATGAAAATAAACGAAATAGAAGAAATTACGGGACTACAATACCAAGAAATAGAAAGTTTGTAATAAAAAAATTATAAAATCCGCAATAGCATTTTTGCTAAAGCGGATTTTAAAAGTTCTTAAATATAGTAAAATAAATAAATCCGCTTTAGCGGATAAAAAAGAAAAATAAAAAGAAGATTTTTTCAATCTTCTTTTGGCAGGGGCACTAGGAGTCGAACCTAGCTCAGTGGTTTTGGAGACCATTATACTACCGATGTACTATGCCCCTATGTTTTTTGTACGTTATTTATATTAACACATATTTTAATTATATGCAAGAAAAAAGAAAAAAATATTTAATTTTATAAAACTATATACAAAATGTATATATATAATTTATAATAATATTATTAATATTAGAAAAGAAGGTAAAAATGAAAATTTATATAATACTTACATACACTGGAACGATGCTAGCTAAAATAATTAAATATTATACACATTGTGAATTTTCGCATGTATCTATTTCATTAGATAAAAATTTAGAACATATGTATAGTTTTGGAAGATTAAATCCATACAATCCATTCAAAGGTGGATTCGTACAAGAATCAGTTGATAAAGGAACTTTCAAAAGATTTAAAAATACAAAAGCTATGATTTGTTCATTGGAAGTCACAGAAGAACAATATAATAAAATAAAAAATACAATAAGAAAAATTAGTTTAGAAAAAGAAAATTATAAGTTTAATATAATTGGTCTTTTTGCAGTATCAATACATCTAAAAATAAAAAGAAAAAGAAGTTTCTATTGTGCAGAGTTTGTTAAGTATTTGCTAGATAATTCAAGTATGAAAACATATTTACCAGATATAATTAAACCAGAAGATTTTAAAAATATAAAAAGTCTTAAGCCTATATATATTGGAAAACTAAAAGAATATAACGTAAAAGAAAAAATTGTAATAAATTAAAAGTTGATTTATAATAAAAAAGATAGTATAATTTAATTTATATGGGGATGTATTTGGTTTCGACAGCAACCCAGAAGTATAAATAGCGAGTAGTGGATGGCTGCTTTGGCCACTTAAAAAAAGCAGAAATAAAAATAAACGCTGATAAAACAGAATTAGCATACGCTGCTTAATTGTAGCGACGTTTTACCTAAAATTCCCACGTTTTAGGATAAAGCGACGACTTAGTGGGAAACGAATCCGATTTTTGTTTCAGAAATCGGTGGGTATTTTATGAAACTACTTTAGTATAGCTTTGTTTATTAAGATATACTAAAGGAAATATAATAATAAACTGCACTCGGAGAAGTTTATATGGAAAGGTTGTTGGACAGGAGTTCGATTCTCCTCATCTCCACCAAATGATTTTTAAAAACCAGTTTTTACTGGCTTTTTTTAGTGAAAATATATCGTGAAATATATTGACAAATTCTTACTTTATATATAAAATTACTTAGTAAACAAATGAATTAATTTAAGGAGAAAAAAGGGAATGGAAGAATTAGATTTAAAAGAATTATTTTCTATTTTTTGGAATAAAAAAACAGAAATAATATTAATAACACTAATATTTATGGTAATAGGAGTAATTTATTCATTTGCATTTGTTACCCCAGAATATAAAGCTTCTACTACACTTGTTTTAGCAACATCAAATGATTCTAAAAAGGCTACAACAAACATAGATGCAAGTACTCAAACAGAATTAACTGTAAACTCAAAATTGGTTTCAACATATAGTGAAATAATTAAAAGAAAAACAGTTTTAAATCAAGTAATAAGTAATCTAAATATTAAAGATTTAAATGAAGAAACATTAAAAAATAGTATAAAAGTAAGTTCTGTTAGCGATACTGAATTAATAGAAATTTCTGTAGTTAATAAAAATGCTTCTTATGCTAGTAGAATAGCTAATGAAATAGCAAAAGTCTTTTCAAAAAAAGTTGCAGAAATATATAATATAAACAATGTTTATGTACTTGATGAAGCAGAAGTACCAAATGAGCCATATAATATTAATCATATAAAAGATATAGTTATATTCGCTTTTGTTGGTATAGTATTAGCTGCTATAAAAGTATTAATAACAAATATGTTAGATAATACAATAAAAACAGAACAAGATGTAGAAAAAACTTCTGGATTGTTAGTTTTAGCTCAAATTCCAGAATTTGATATGAACTTTAGAAGAGGAGGTAAAAAATAATGGCAAAAGAATTAATAGTAGAAAAAGATCCAAAGTCTCCAGTTTCTGAAGTATTTAGAACATTAAGAACTAATATTCAATTTATGAATACTAATAAAAATTTAAAAACACTTTTATTAACTTCAACAGTTCCAGCAGAAGGAAAGAGTTTGGTTGCAGCAAATCTAGCAGCAACATTTGCACAAGCTAATAAAAGAGTTGTATTAATAGATTGCGATATGAGAAAGGGTAGACAACATAATATATTTGGTACAAGCCCAAAACCAGGACTTTCAAATTATCTTTCTGGAATTGATTCAGACGGAGAGGAGAGTGGTGATGATTTAGCCAAATATATAAGAAGTACAGAAGTAGAAAATTTATATTTAATACCAGCAGGTAATATTCCACCAAACCCATCTGAATTAATAGCATCAGAAAAAATGGTTAAACTATTAAAAGAACTTGAAGAACTTTGTGATATGGTTATTTTAGATGGTACACCTTCTCTTATTGTTACAGATGCAGTTATACTTTCAAGATTTGTTGATTCTACAATAATAGTTACTGCACAAAATAAAACAAAAATGGAAGATTTAAATAAAGTAAAAAAAGATATAGATAATGTTGGAGGAAAAGTAGCAGGTGTTGTTATAAATAGAATAGAAGTTAATAACAAACAATATCAAGATAGATATTACTATTATGGACACAAATCAAATTTACCTACATCAAATAAAAAGAAAAAGAAAACTACAGTTTCATATCGTACAGAAAATTTAAATGATATACCAAGAAAAGCTGAAAGTGTTAATTTATCAAATTTAGATAAAAAAGAAGTACAGGAATATAAAGCAGAAAGTAAAAAACAAAATATTACTACAGAAGAAGATGTTTCTAGAATTAATGATATATTAAATGGGTTAAATACATATCTAGATAATGAAAAGAACAAGATGAAATAAATTAATAAGAAGGGAAAAAATTTATGGTAGATATACACACTCATATTATTCCTAATGTTGATGATGGTTCGAAATCAATAGAAGACACATTTGCATTATTTAGAGAAGCAGCAGAAGAAGGATTTTCTGATATTATACTTACACCACATTATATAAAAGGATATTATGAAACAGATACTAATGTAAGAGAGTTTTGGGTTAAATCAATACAAGAAACATTAGATAAATTAGATATACCAGTTAACGTATATGTAGGAAATGAAATTTATGTATGCGAAAATATGGATGAGTTGATATTTAGAAATTTGGTTTCTTGCCTAAATAACAGCAAATATGTTTTATTTGAATTGCCAATGAATTCTAATATAACATATTTAGAGGAAATAATATTTAAGATTAATAATTTAGATAAGATTCCAATAATAGCACATCCAGAAAGATATAGTTATGTACAAAACAATATAGAGATAGTGAATAACCTTCATAAAAGAGGAGTGCTTTTTCAATCAAACTATGGAAGTATATTAGGATTATATGGTGAAGGTGCAAAGAAGACAATTGAAAAATTATTAAAAAATGATTGCATTGATTTTATAGCATCAGACGTTCATATGCCGAATTCTATTTACCCATTAGTAAAAGAAAGCAAAAAGAAAATAAAAAAGATAGTAGGTACTCAAAAGTTGAATGAATTAACAACAATAAACCCAAAGAGAATATTATATAATGAAGATATATAAGATACATTTATAAATGTATCTTTTTTTTACATTACCATTGTAAAAATGCGTAAAAAATGATAAAATTACAAATGTTATATTACAAATAATAAAGGAGTTTTTATATTGAATAGTATTTATAAGAAATTAACTACTATAATAGAAGAATCAAAAATAAAAACAAATGAAGATATGTCAAAACATACATCTTTTAAAGCAGGAGGTAAGGCAAAGTTTTATATAAAAGCGAAAACTGTTGAAGATGTAATAAATACAGTGAAAATTTCAAAAGAGAATAATATACCAATTGTAGTATTGGGAAATGGATCAAATATATTATTTAAAGATAAAGAATTTAATGGAGTTGTTTTAAAGATTGAACTAGACACTCTAAAAATAGAAGAAAATATAATAACAGCAGAAGCAGGAGTAAAAAATGCAATACTAGGAAGAAAAGCATTAGATAATAATTTACAAGGGTTTGAATTTGCTGCTGGAATACCTGGAACTATAGGTGGAGCAATACGAATGAATGCGGGAGCATATGGCGGAGAAATTAAAGATATTGTTCAAGATGTAGAGTATTTAGATTATGAAGATTTAAAAATAAAAAAAATAACAAATAAAGAATGTAATTTTGAATACAGACATAGTGTGTTCTGCGAAAATAAAAATATAATATTAAGTGCTACATTTAAGTTGGAAAATGGAATTAAAGAAGAAATTGCAAATAGAATGAATGAATTTGCAAAATCAAGAAAGGAAAAACAACCATTAGAATATCCAAGTGCAGGAAGCACATTCAAAAGAGGTACAGATTTTATTACTGCAAAACTTATAGATGAATGTGGATTAAAAGGGTATCAAATAGGTGGAGCACAGGTGTCTGAAAAACATGCTGGATTCATTATAAATAAAGAAAATGCAACTGCAAAAGATATTATAGATTTAGTAGAATATGTGAAAAAAACTGTAAAGGAAAAAACAGGAAAGAGCATTGATTTAGAAGTTGAAATAATATAAAACTTGAAGAATTGTTATTTAGTATTGATAAAAATTAGAAAAGGAGTTAGAAATGAAAGGTTTTTTAAAATGGTTTAAAAATGGAGCAAAAATGAAGAGATGGATGTTTATAATATTATTGGGAATGATTTTAGCATGCACAGGAATTTCAAAGATATTTGCTTCAAAAGCTATATCTTTTGGAGGAGTTGCTAAAGTTATAGCCTTATTTGTGGCAGGTTTTACATTAATAATTGTTGGACTTATATATGCACAAAAAAGAGTATTAGAGATATTAATTGAAGATACAGATTATAGAATGGATAAAGGTTCTAAGGAAAGAAATGTTAAATCATTAATATTTAATAAAAAAGTTTATCATGAAGGACCAAACATTGTTGTAATTGGTGGTGGTTCAGGATTAAACACAGTACTTAAGGGACTAAAAAAATACACAAGTAACATAACAGCAATAGCAACAGTATCAGCTTATGGAAAAGAACAAACTGAATCTAGAAAAAAATTAGAGTTATTACCAATAGATGATATAAAGGATAGTATAATTTCACTTGCAAATGATGAAGAAAATATGGAACAAATACTTAATACAGAATTAAAGGCAAGAAGTTTAAAAGGACTAACTTTTGGGGATATATTCTTTGCAACAATGAAAGAACAATTTGGAAATTTCTCAGAAGCAGTTGAAAAAAGTAGAAATGTATTAAACATAGTAGGAAGAGTTTTACCAGTAACTCTTGATGAAATGAAAATTTGTGCAGAACTAAATGATGGAACAGTAATAGAAGAAAAGGATAAAATAGCAGAAACAGTTTTTGATAAAGTGGCTAAAATAGAAAGAATATATATAAATCCAACAAATTGTTCACCAGCTCCAGGAGTATTAGAGGCAATAAAAGAGGCTGATGCAATAATAATAGGACCAGGAAGTTTATATACAAATGTAATTCCAAACTTATTAGTAAAAAATGTTTCAAAAGCAATCAAAGAATCAAATGCAATAAAAATCTATGTAAGTAACATAATGACAGAACCAGGACAAACAGATAACTATTCACTTTCAGAGCATATAAAAGCAATAATAGATCATGCTGGAAAAGGAATAATTGATTATTGTATTTATGATTCAGGAGAAATAATACCAGAATTTATAAAACTATACAACAAAAAAGGTGCAGATGTTGTTGAACAAGATATACAAAAATCAAAAGAATTAGGTGTTAAATTACTAGAAAAAGATCTTTCTCAAATAGTTGATGATAATATAAGACACAATACTGAAGCAGTGGCAGAATCTGTTATAGAACTTGTATGTGATGATTTAAGATTTAAAGATAAACAAAACGACCCTAAATATGTAATGTTAAATACAAAATTAAGAGAAGAAAAGAAAGAAATAAAGAGAAAGAAAAAAGAAGAAAAATTAGCAAAGAAACCAGAAAAGAAACAAGCTAAAAAAGATAGACATAACGAAAGAAAAACAACGAGTAAATTTAATGCAAAATACAAAGAAAGAATTCAATCAATACAAGAAAGTGATTTTAGAAAAGAAGAAAACAGAAAAAGACTAGAACAAGAAGAAAAAGAAAAAGCAGAATTTTTAAAGCAAATAAAAAAAGAAAAATAGGAGATACAAATGAAATATAATAAAAAGTACATGAATTTAGAAGAAGGTTTAAAAAGAGAATGGTTAATAACAAATGGTTTAGGTGGATATAGTAGTTCTACAATTATTGGTTGTAATACTAGAAAATATCATGGATTATTAGTTGCACCATTAACACCACCAGCAAGGAGATTTTTGATTTTATCTAAAATAGATGAAGCAATAAATATAAATGGAGAAAATATACCACTATATACTAACATGTGCAAGAATTATATTTCGGAAGGATATAAAAGTTTAGAGAGCTTTGAAAAAGACTATTTTCCAATATTTACATATAAAATAAAAGATATATCTATAAAAAAAGTAATATGTATGGAATATGGAAAAAATACAGTATGCGTATATTATAAAATAAAAAATGGAAATTCTGAATCAAGGCTAACATTAGCGCCAATAGTTAACTTTAGAGATTTTCATTCTATGAATACTAATCACGAATATAAATTAAATCAAACTAATAATGGAAATAAACTTAAAATAGTAATAGATGAAAATAATGAAACACCAGTATATATGTACTTGACTGACGGAAAGTATATAAAACACGAAAATGATTCTTTTAAAAATATGTACTATATTGAAGAAGAAAAAAGAGGATTTTATCCAGAAGAAGATTTAAGTGTGCCAGGAAGATATGAAGTAGAACTAAAAGCGAACGAAGAAAAAGAACTTTATTTTGTTTGTTCTTTAGAAGAAAATATCGAACAAATAGATGTAAAAGAAGTTATAAATAATGAGATAGTTAGAATAAACGAATTGATAATAAAATCAAAATTAATAGATATAAAAAAAGAAACAGATTCAAAAGAAGATAAAGAATATAGAGAATTTATTAAAAACTATATTATTGCAACAGATAATTTTATTGTAAATAGACCAAGATTTAATTTGCATACAATAATAGCAGGATACCCATGGTTTTTAGATTGGGGAAGAGACTCAATGATAGCTTTTGAAGGACTGTTATTAATAACTAAAAGATTTGATATTGCAAGAGAAGTCCTATTAACATTTGTAAGAGATATAAAATATGGATTAGTGCCAAATGGATATTCTGGATTTGATAATAGACCATTATATAATAGTGTGGATGCATCTTTATTATTATTTGAACAAGTAGAAAAATATTTAAAATATACAAATGATGATAAATTTATAAAGGAAAATATATACGAAAAATTAAAAGATGTTATAGAAGCATACAGTGGAAGAATAGATATAGATGATAATAATATTTATTTAGATAAAGATAATCTAATTTCATCAGGAACAGAGGAAACACAAAATACATGGATGGATGCTAAATATTTAAATACTCCAGCAACACCAAGAAACGGAAAAGTGGTTGAAGTTAATGCTTTATGGTATAATGCTTTAAAGATAATGGAAGAACTATCAAATAAATATGAAGGAAAAGAAAAATCAGCAGTATATAAAAAAATGGCAGAGTTAACCAAAGAATCTTTTGGTAAAGAATTTTACAATAAAAAAAGAAAAGCACTATATGATGTAATTGGAGACTCAAGAATAAGGCCTAATCAATTATTTGCATTGAGCTTAACATATCCTGTTATTGATTGTAGTTCAGATATTGCATCAGAAATGTTAGAAACAGTTACAAAAAAATTATTAAATAATTACGGATTAAAAACACTTGCAAAAGGAGAAAAAGGATATATAGAAATATATGAAGGTAATGGCTTTAAAAGAGATATGAGCTATCATCAAGGAATAACATGGCCATGGCTTTTGGGACTTTACTATGATGCATTAAAAAATGTTATGCAATCTCAAAAAAATAAAGCTAATAGAAAAGCATATGAAGAAAAACTTGAACAATTTATAGAAAAAACAACACAAACATTTACAAAAGCGATTGATAACGATGCAGTAATAGGAAGTATATCAGAACTATATGATTCAAAGAAACCATATTTACCTAAAGGTGCACCAGCACAAGCTTGGAGTGTGGCAGAAGTGTATAGAATTATATTAAAAGGAAAATAAAAATGACAATTCAAGAATTAGAAAAAGAATTAAAAGAAGGAAAATTAAATAGCATATATTTGTTATATGGAGAAGAAAGATTTCTTTTAGAATCAGATGTAAAAAAAATTAAAAAACTATTTGGAGAAATGATTTTAGGAATAAATTATATACAAATAGATGAAACTAATGCTGATGAACTAATTTCAGACTTAGAAACACCAGCTTTTGGATATGAAAAGAAATTATTAATAGTAAAAAACTCAGGATTATTCAAAAAAGAAGGTAAACGTAAGAATGTAAAATTATCAGAATTAAAAGAAAAAGTTTCTGATTATTTTAAAACAAATCTTGAAGACATAAAAACATATAACATAGTGCTTTTTATAGAAGAAGAAATAGAGAAAAATTCATTGTATAAGTTAGTTGATAAAGAAGGAATTGTTTGCGAGTTTGAAAAACAAAAACTTCCATCACTAGTAAAGAGACTAAAATTAATATTTAATGCATATAAGGTAAATATAGATGATACAACAATCAAATATTTAATTGAAGAATGTGGAACTGGAATGCAAGAATTGATAAATGAATCAAGAAAACTTATAGAATATGCAGGAGAAAATGGAACAGTAACTAAAAGCGATATTGACTTATTATGTATAAAACAAATAGAAGCAGTTATATTTACATTAACAGATTCATTAGGAAAAAAAGACATAAAATCGGCATTAGAGACATTAAAAAATCTTTTGTATAACAAAGAGCCAATACAAAAAATTTTAATAACATTATATAATCATTTCAAAAAATTATATTTAACAAAAATAGCATTAGAAGAAAATATGAATATTGCAGAAGCATTAAACTTTAAACCAAATCAAATGTTTTTAGCAGGAAAATATAAAACACAAGCATCATATTTTACAAAAGAAGAATTAAAGCAAATAATAGAAGAATTAATAAATCTTGATAGAAATTCAAAAATAGGATTAATAGATATAAATATAGGTTTAGAATCAATACTATCTAAATACTGTAGTTAAAAATAGCATATCAATTACAACTGATATGCTGTTTTTTATAACTCCTTTTTTAGTATAACTTTTTATTTATAAAAAGTCTACCTTTTGGGTATAGTTCATATGTAGGGGCGTACGACCATGTCCGCCCGCATAAATTTTACATTGCCTTTAAAAATGAATATAAAAAAATAAAATGTAAATAATACCAATAGGGTGATTTTATGTATAATTTTAGAACAGATTTAGCTGATGAAAGAACAGATATTTATAAGAAAAATAATGTCTTAGAAAATATTGATGGTATAGAAACAAATATAAGAGAAGAAGGAAATATAAAAATAACAGAAGTCAAAATAACAAATGAAAATGGTGAAAATGCAATAGGAAAACCAATAGGAAACTATATAACAATAGATATAAAAAAATTAAAATTAGCAACAGATGAAGAAATTGAAAGCTATGGTAATGTTTTATCAAAAGAACTAAAAAAACTAATAGATAAACATGTTCAAAAACAAGATGAAATATTAGTAGTTGGCTTAGGAAATATATATGTAACACCAGATTCTTTAGGACCAAAAGTTATAAATGAAATAGATGTTACAAGACATATATTAAATTATATGCCAGAAGTCCTAGAAGAAGGAACAAGAAGTGTAAGTGCAATATCTCCAGGAGTTCTAGGAACAACAGGAATAGAAACATTAGAAATAATAACAGGAATTGTGCAAAACATACATCCAAAATTGATAATAGTAATAGATGCTTTAGCCTCTAGAAGTATAGAAAGAATAAGTTCATCAATACAGTTGTCAGATACAGGAATAGTTCCAGGAGCAGGAGTAGGAAATACAAGAAAAGAATTATCACAAAGAACATTAAATATACCAGTAATAGCACTAGGAATACCAACAGTTGTAGAAAGTGCAGTATTAGTGAATGATTGCTTGAATATATTTATAGAAAAATTACAACAAGAAGCAAAATCAAATGATTATTTAAATCAAATGAAAGAACAAGATAATTATGAAGAAATAAAAGAGGCACTAATTCCAAATAATTATAATATGATAGTAACTCCAAAAGAAATAGATGAATTAATAGAGAATATGAAAGATGTAGTGGCAAGAGGAATAAACTATGGGGTATAATTGTTTAAAATAAAATATAATAAAATTTATCAATTCTATTGCAAAAAAACATATATTAATTATATAATATAAAAGAATTTTAAAGGAGGCTTTTATATGAAGAAATATTTTGGTACAGATGGAATAAGACGTATAGCAAATACACATTTAACTCCTGAATTAGTTTACAAAGTTGCAAAAGCAGGAGCATATGTATTATCTAAACATTCAAATCATACACCAACAATATTAATAGGAAGAGATACTCGTATATCTGGAACATTAATAGAAAGTGCAATGACAGCAGGATTTTTGAGCTATGGAGCAAATGTAAAATTATTAGGAGTAATACCAACTCCAGCAGTTGCATACTTAACTAAAAAGCTAAATGCAGATGCAAGTGTTGTAATATCTGCATCACATAATACCTTTGAATTTAATGGAATTAAATTTTTTAGTAATAAAGGAATGAAAATACCAGATGAAATAGAAGAAGAAATAGAAGAAGTTATGGATTCTGGAAAGCTAGAAGAATTAACAGCAAAAAACGAAAAAATTGGTATATCTGAAATTGAATTTGATTTAATAAATGAATATAAAGAATTTATAGTAAACATATTTAAAGATGACATAAAAAAGAATTTAAGAGAAGATTTTGTTGTAGGAATAGATACAGCAAATGGTGCTACATATAAAATTGCGGAAAAAATATTTACTGAGTTAGGAATAAATTATAAAATAATATCTAACGAACCAACAGGAATAAACATAAATGAAAACTGCGGTTCAACACATTTAGAAAATATTAAAAAATTTGTAAAAGATAATAAATTATCATTAGGAATTGCTTATGATGGCGATGGAGACAGATGTTTAGCAGTAGATGAAAATGGAAATACTATAGATGGAGATATTGTTCTTGCAATAGTATCTAAATATTTAAAAGAAAAAAATAAATTAAATAAAGATACTGTTGTAGCAACAATAATGAGTAATTTAGGGTTAAAGAAATATACTCAAACAAATAATTTAAATTTAGTTCAAACAAAAGTAGGAGATAGATATGTTCTAGAAGAAATGCTAAAAAATAATTACAACTTGGGTGGAGAACAATCTGGACATATAATAATGTTAGACTATAATCCTACTGGTGATGGAATATTAACATCATTAATGTTAATAAAAATATTGTTAGAAGCAAATGCTACAGCTTCAAAATTAACAGATATAATAACAATATATCCACAAGTATTAGTTAATGCAAAAGTTGATGACAAAAAGAAATATGATTATTCAGAAGATGAAGAAATACAAAAAGAAATAGAAAAACTAGAAAATGAATTTTCAGGTGATGGAAGAGTATTAATCAGAACATCTGGAACAGAACCACTAGTAAGAGTTATGATAGAAGGAAAAGACATTGATTTATTAACTAAAAAAGCAAATGAACTTGCAAAACTAATTGAAAAAAAATTTAATTAATATAAATAGAGGAGGTACAAAAGATATGGGGATTTTAGACTTAACAAATCCACTAGTATTATTTGCTGCTATATTATTGTATGCATTTTTGTTTATACTAGGAAAAGAATTTAAAAAGAGCAGTTTACCAGCGATAGCTCTAGTTATATTCTTAGTAATATTGGGAATATATGGTATACAATTAGCAACATCAAATAATGCAGAAACAAATAAGTTTATTGTGACCTGTATAGGATACAATGCAGTATTAGTTTTCTTATCATACATATCATACCTATGGATAGATGATATAGAAGCAAAATCAAAAAACAAAAAAAGCATTGATAATAGCCTAGACTGGTTCTGGAACAAGGTATAAGTAAAAACAGTTAGATATTTTATCTAACTGTTTTTATTTTGAAAGTATATATGTAGTAAGGTGGAATTTATTCCGCTTTTTTTCTTTATTTTATTGTTAAATAAAAACATATATGGTAAAATATCAAATAGCAATTAATAAAAAACTAAAGGAGGAATATTATGGACAACAATAAAACTTTCTATATAACAACACCTATATATTATCCAAGTGGAAAATTTCATATAGGAACAGCATATAGTACAACTATTGCAGATACAATAAAAAGATATAAAACCTTAAGAGGCTATGATACATATCTTCTAACAGGATTAGATGAGCATGGTCAAAAAATACAAAATTTAGCCGAAAAAAGAGGGCTAACTCCACAAGAACATGTAGATGAGATGGCAGAAAATGCAAAGAAATTATGGAAATTAATGGATATACAAAATAATGATTTTATAAGAACAACTGAAGAAAGACACTCAAAAGTAGTTCAAGATATATTTGATAGGCTTATGGAGCAAGGAGATATTTATAAAGGAGAGTATGAAGGTAAATATTGTATACCATGTGAAACATTTTTTACAGAAACTCAACTTGTAGATGGAAAATGTCCAGATTGTGGTAGAGATGTTATAGAAATGAAAGAAGAAGCTTATTTCTTTAATATGAAAAAATACCAAAAAAGATTAGAAGAATTCTATGAAGAACATCCAGACTTTATAGAACCAGAATATAGAAAAAATGAATTATTTAATAACTTTATAAAACCAGGATTAGAAGATTTATGCGTAAGTCGTACAAGTTTTGATTGGGGAGTAAAAGTAAAAAAAGACCCAAAACATGTGGTATATGTTTGGTTAGATGCATTAACAAACTATATAACAGCACTTGGATATGGATCAGATGATGATACTCTATTCAAAAAATTCTGGCCAGCAGATTTACATGTTGTAGGAAAAGATATAATAAGATTTCATGGTATATATTGGCCAATATTCTTAATGGCATTAGATTTGCCAATGCCTAAAAAGCTATACGCACATGGTTGGTTTATGATGAAAGATGGAAAAATGTCTAAATCAGTAGGAAATGTTATTTATCCAGAACTATTAATAAACAGATATGGATTAGATGCTACAAAATATTATCTATTAAAGACATTAATAAATGGACAAGATGGAATATTTACTCCAGAAGATTTTGTTGATAGATTTAATTTCGATTTGTGTAACGATTTGGGAAATTTATTAAACAGAACAATAGGAATGGTAAATAAATACTTTGAAGGAAATGTACCAGAATATAATGGATGTATAAATGAAGCAGATAAAGATTTTGAAGAGTATACTCTAAGTGCAATAAAAGAAATAGAAAAATATTTTGATGTATATAAAATAGCACAAGCAATACAAGAAATATGGAAATTAGTTGCTAGGACTAATAAATATATAGATGAAACAACACCATGGGCTTTAGCAAAATCAGAAGAAGATGAAGAAAAATTAAAATCAGTAATGTATCACTTAGTTGATAACTTAAGAAAAATTGCTATTTTAATAAGACCATTTATGGAAATAACATCAAACAAAATGTTTGAACAATTAAAGATAAAAGAAGAATTAAGAACATGGGAGAGCATTTATAAATATGGAGATATAAAAAATACTAAAGTAATAGAAAAAGGAGAACCATTATTTATAAGATTAGACAAAGATGAAGAAATAGAATATATAAAAGAAGGTATGAAAAATGGGTAAATTATTTGTTATAGATGGAACAGATGGAAGTGGAAAACAAACACAATTTCAAAAGTTACAAGAAAGATTAGACAAAGAAGGAATAGAATATAAAACAGTTAGTTTTCCAAACTATGATAGTCCATCATCATCACTCGTTAAAATGTACTTATCAGGAGAATTTGGAGAAAATGCTAAAGATGTTAGCCCATATATAGCATCAACATTTTATGCTGCTGATAGATATGCAACATACAAAAAAGATTTAGAAGAATATTACAATAATGGTGGTCTGATTTTAGCAGATAGATATACAACAGCAAATATGGTTCATCAGGCTGGAAAAATATCAGATGAAAAAGAAAGAGAAAAATTTTTAGATTGGTTATGGGACTTTGAATTTAATTTATATGGATTACCAGTACCAACAGAGGCTTTCTTTTTAAATATGCCACCAGAATATGCATTTAAGCTAATGGAAAATAGAAAAAACAAATTTACACATGAAGATAAAAAAGACATACATGAAAGAGATAAAAATCATATAATAGACAGTTATAATGCTGCATGTAGTTTGGTAGATAAATATAATTGGTATGAAGTAAAATGTGTAAAAGAAGATAAACTTAGAACAATAGAAGACATACATGAAGAAATTTATAAAGAAATAAAGAAACATATATAGGTGAGAAAATTGCAAAAAATAATAGAATTATATAAAAAGTATGAGGAAATAGTAAATTATTTGATTTTTGGAGTGCTTACAACAGTGGTAAGTTTGGCAACAAAGTACTTATTACTATTTACAATATTAGATGCAAAAAACAGTATACAACTTCAAATTGCTGTAATAGTATCTTGGATTACAGCATGTACATTTGCATATGTAACAAATAGAATATGGGTATTTAAAAGTAAATCGAAAAATATATTAAAAGAAGCTATAAGTTTTTTTGCAGCAAGACTTGCAACATTAGGCTTAGAAATGCTTATAATGTTTGTATTTGTAACAGCCCTTGGACTAAATAGTGACTTATGGGTAATTATTTGGTCATTAGTTGCTCAAGTAGTAGTTATTGTAGCAAATTATGTATTTAGTAAATTATTTATTTTTAAAAATAGTAAAAAGGAGTAGAATATGAAGAAAATATCAATCATAATACCAGCATACAATGAAGAAGATTCATTACCATATTTATACGAAAGACTAACTAAATTAATAGATGATATAAAAAATTACGAATTCGAAATATTATTTGTAAATGACGGAAGTAAAGATAAAACATTAGAAATTATAAAAGAATATAGAAAAAAAGATAACAGATTTGCATATGTAAATTTATCTAGAAATTTTGGAAAAGAAATTGCTATGATAGCAGGCCTAGATTATGCAAAAGGAGATGCAGTTGTATTTATGGATGCAGACTTGCAAGATCCACCAGAATTATTGCCAGAACTTATAAAGTATTGGGAAGAAGGCTATGATGATGTTTATGCAAGAAGAAAAACAAGAGATGGAGAAACATTTTTAAAGAAATTTACATCAAAAATGTACTATAGAGTTTTACAAAAACTAACCAATATACAAATTCAAAAAGATACAGGCGATTTCAGATTATTAGACAGAAGATGTGTAAATGCTCTAAAAAAATTAAGAGAATCACAAAGATGTTCTAAAAGCATGTTTAGTTGGATAGGGTATAAAAAGAAAGAAGTATTATTTGATAGAGAGCCAAGAGTTGCTGGAAAAACAAAATGGAATTATAAAAAGCTAATAGACCTAGCAATAGATGGAATAACATCATTTACAACATCACCACTTAGATTATCAACATACTTAACAATACCAACATTTATAACACTAGTGGTATATTTTATATATGTTATAGTTAAATCTTGTATTATAAATGAACCAATACAAGCATTTCAAGCAATAATATTAATAAATCTATTCTTCTTTGGAATAATAATATTACTAATAGGAATAATAGGAGAATACTTAGGAAGAATTTTTAATGAAACAAAAAATAGACCATTATATTTTATAGATGAATATAATGGAGAAAAAGAAACAAATGAATAGCGGAGTTTACTCCGCTTTTTATTTTAAATTAAAAACAATAATATTAACAAAAAACACCATAAAAACAGCGATTAAAGAAACCATAAAACCAGCAAATTTATTTTTACACTTAAACTCATATATGGAATATGAAATTGTATCTGCAAATATCAATAAAGATAAAACAAGTATAGCAAAATTAATCAATATAACACACCACCTTTATTCGTTTGTTAATAAATAACCAGATTTTACAGAAGTAGTAACATTCACCTTAAATCCACTAGAGGAATAGGCATTTGGCCAATCATAATTATACCAATCTTGAAGAGTATTAAAGTTCTTTCTTCCATTTCTTCCAAAAGAATTAATATCAGATTTATATTCTTTAGAAGTTTTATTTAAATAACTATATAATTGATTTGTTAAGTATGTTGTTGTTTCATATTCAACTTTTTCTAATAATTCATTTGTTAAATTTCCAGTAATACTATTTATAGAAAGAATTTTTGCATCAATTACTAAGTTGATATCAACAAATGGTGAAGGAGAAGAAGTGTCTACTCTTATTTTAGGTTTTCTATTTAATGAAATTTCTAAATCTATAGTTCCTGTATTACTTATATTTGTTGGTATGCTGATTGTAGAAGTTTCTAACTTATTTGTTAATAATAAATTTAAAACTGTTTCTGTACCTGATAATTTTCCGACTAAAATATCATCCTTAAAAACTGCTAAACCGAGCATTTCTATAACAGGAGAGTCATCGTTATTGTCAGATGTAATGCTCTGAGCTGTTTTATCAATGCTACTAGTAGTATTTGAAGGTTTTACAGTACTTTTTTTAGAACTTCTAGCAGTTCCTAAAGCAGCAACTGGTTCATGACAATGACAATATAAAGCATAGAAGAAATCACTTACAGTAACATTTTCGGTATATCCAGAGATGTTCTCAGTACTAGTAGTTACACTATAATATTCAGGTAATAATTTTTGTATATCAGGCATATCTGAATCTGTAAATTCATCTTTAGGAATTGTTGATATAATAATATTACAATCAGGTCTTATTTCTATTTTATTAACAATACTTGCAATTAATGAATTAATACCTTTAGATGCGAGTTCTTCTGATATTACTAGTACTTTACAGTGAGATAAATCTATAGATTTATCAATAAGAGAATTCATAAGACTTATACCACTATCTAATGAATTGCATTCAACTGTGTTAACTTTGAAAGGAGAAGATTTTGAATTAGTATTTTTTTCTTGAGACTTATTAGAAGAATTAGTATTTGAAGAAGAGTCAGAAGAAGATTGAATGGATGAAACTTGAAAACTAATTCTATAAATATCACTATCTCCAGCTTCAATTCCAATTGCGGTTATATATGCAAGATTATCTAAACCAACACTAGTAGAAGATCTCTCAAAAAAGGAAAAGAATAGTGCAAATATCACTATTATAATTAATGAACTTCTAAGAAAATTATATTTCATTATTATTTAGTTCTCCTTTCTTTTTCTTTATTAAATGTTGTTTTATATTAGCAAAAAATAAAATAGATATATTAAATCCAAATATAAAAATTAAAAACCAGTTTTTATAAACAGTAGATTGCAAAGCTCGTATTTGAAGAATGTTATTATATGATAGTGCAGTAGCAAAAAGTATTGCAAAAATGCAATTAGAGACTGCTTCTTGATTTTGAATATTTGTTATTTTTTTGAAAATCAACAAAGTAAAAGCCATCATAATACTTAAATAAGATAGTATAGTAAGCAACCATATAATTACAAAAAAAGCATCAGTACGTTGAATAAAATTTCCAATAGTTATTTCTCTAACCTCTAAAAATATTGGAATATTAGAGCCAGAAGCAATCTCTAAAGGAAAAGATAAAATCAAAAAAGAGATTGTTAAAAGTATAAATAAACTAGAAATGCCAATATACCAGAAAGATATTTTATTAAAACCGCTTATAATCTTTTAATAATGGCATAATCAAAAACAAGAAAGAAATGCTACTGAACGCATAAATATTGCTTAGACCATTAACAAAAGTGTTTTTGGCACCATATCCTAGTATTGGAAAAATTTGTGTAAAACTTAAGTTTCTAGAATTTGCTAAAAAAATTAATACTAATATAACTATTATGGGAGGAACAATAATAAGATTACATTTTATTACGGCCTTAGGACCTAACTTATTAATAAATCCTGCAGCAAGTAATATAAATAGTACTATAAAAGAAATGGGGGTATTGTGAAAATACATAGTCTTTAAGTTCTCAGAAGTATTACTCACTAATAGTGAAGCAGCAAAAATGTAATATGCTATAAAAGCTAGTCCAATAATAAATTTAAACCATCTACCTAAAAGAAAACTAGAAATATCTAAAATATCTTTACCTCTGAAATTTTTATATAATTTAGTAATAAAAAAAATTATAATAAGTACTATAATAGAAACATACATTATATTCAATATAGAACTAGAACCTTGAGATTGTATTATAGTCTTGGGAAGAGTTAATATTAAATGTGATAGCGTTACAATAATTAAAATACATAATGCTTCACCAAAACCTATTTTTTCATTATTCATTTATTACCTCCTGTTTTCCATACCATACTAATTTTAGCCTCTTTATTTTTTCTTTTTGTATTAAGAACATCAGGTCGTTGTTCTCTTTTCCAAATTGGTGAAAGAAAATAATTATCACCATTAGAATTAGTAACTGGAATGTAAGGTGCTAAATATGGAATGCCAAAAGAATTATAATTAGCAAGTATAGCTAAATATAAGAAAATACCTAAAGCAATGCCTAAGAAACCAAATAGGCTACCTACAAAAATAAAAGCAAATCTTAAAATTCTAAAGTGGAATTCTAAAGAATAATTAGGAGCTGCAAAAGAAGACAAGCTAGTAATTGCAACAATTATTATAGAGATAGGACTTACTATATTAGCACTAACAGCGGCATCACCTAATACTAAAGCACCAACAATACTCATTGTAGAACCAATAGGTGATGGAACTCTTATTCCAGCTTCATGTATAAGTTCAAAAGCAATTTCCATTAAAATTATTTCGAGTTCAATAGAAATTGGAACAGATTGCCTAGAAGAAATTATTGAAAATAATAACTCATTAGGAATTAATTCTTCATGGAATTTTGTAATAGCAATATATATACCTGGTAGTAAAATACTTATTAAGCAAGCTATTAATCTAATTATTTTTAAAAAATTTCCAAACTTATAGTTTAAGTTCTTATCTTCAGGCGATTCAAGCAAATCAAAAAATGTACAAGGCATTATTAAACATGTGGGACTGCCATTTACAATAACAACAACTTTGCCTTCTAATAGAGCAGTAGAAGCAGTATCAGGACGCTCAGTGGATAAAGACTCTGGTAAACTGCTTTTTGAGTTTTCTTTTATTAAACTTTCTAACTGTCCAGAAGAAATTATATAATCAATATCCAGATTATTAACTCTGTACTTCACTTCAGAAACTAGACTATTATTAGCAATATCTTTAATATAGCAAATAGCACATTGGGTTTTGCTAACAACTCCTACAGAAGTATTTTCAATAACTAAATTTTCATTATTAACTAATCTTCTAATCATGGAAGTATTAGTTCTAATTGTTTCAACAAAAGCTTCTTGAGAACCTCTTATAACAATTTCATTTTGCGGTTTATCTATATTTCTTTTTTCAAAACCTTTAACATCTGAAATAAAACAAGTATCAATTGTATCTACAAAAAGTGCACAATTACCTGCATTTATAGCGGTTATAACATCAGAAAAATTAGAAACTTTTTGAGTGTCATTTAATGGAATTAAACAAGAATATATATAATCAACCAAATTAAATTTTTTTACTTTTTTTACTGTAATATTATTGGTAACAGCAGTGCTAACAACTTCTTGATTAGAATTAAAAGTATTTGCTCTACTTTTTAGCATCAAAGGATGTAAAATAAACCTATTAATACTTTGGGAATTACTCATACCATCTATATAAACAATAAAAGCTTTGTAAACTTTATTTCTAGCAGTTAGATCAAATTCTCTAATTTTAATATCACTATTAATTAAACTATTAAATTTAACTTTAATATAATCTAAATTAACACTAATACTAGGAAAAATATTTTGATTCAAATTTTCAAGAGGCACAATATCATTAGAATTATTTTGAGTTTCATTATCGGTAATACCAAATTTATATCTTTCTTTTGGAAGATATCTAAAAGAATCAGCAATAAACTTAAAAAAACTATTCATAAAAACCTCCTAAATTTATATATATTATTTTCCAAAAAATATAAAATATACAAAAGATAATATAATGATTAAAATCAACAACAACTTAAAAAAATCCGCTATAGCATTTTGCTAAAGCGGACTTTTTATTATAATATTATACAGATTAATCCTCCACTTCCTTCATTTATAATTCTTTCTAATGTTTCTTGAAGTTTTATTCTGGCATCTTCTGGCATTTTATATAATTTATTTTGTAAACCTTCATTAACTAATTCATGTAAATTTTTTCCAAATATATTTGATTCCCAAATTTTAATAGGGTCATTTTCAAATTCAGAAAGCAAGTAATTTACTAATTCTTCAGATTGTTTTTCACTTCCAACAATAGGAGATACTTCTGTTTCGATATCTGCTCTTATCATATGTATAGAAGGTGCTTTAGCTTTTAATTTAACACCAAATTTCGAACCTTGTTTTACCATTTCAGGTTCTTCTAAAATTAATTCTTCCATTGTAGGAGTTACAATTCCATAGCCTTTTTGTTTTACTTCTGTTAAAGCAGGTGCAATCTTGTCATATTCTTTTTTTACCATAGATAATTCAGCCATTATACTAAATAAATCACCTTCATTATTTATTTCTATATTAGAAACTTCAGAAATTACTTTGTAGAATAAATCATCATTTAAATGTATAGTAATGTTAACTTCACCAGTGCCGAGGTTGATATTATCAATAGTAGTTTTACTGATTACTTCAGTATTTTGCATAGAATCTAAAGATCTATCTATTTCTTTTAATACATTAATATCATTAAAACCAGATTTAATATCATTAAATAATGAATTTTTTAACCAATGATCATCACTTAAAGAATCTACCCATTTAGGATAAGTTATATTAATTTGTTCTATAGGAAATTCATATAAAATTCTTCCAAAAATATTATTTATATCTTCAATATTTAAATTACTACAATCAGTAGGAATTACAGGAGCGTTATATTTTTCTTCTAATTTTATAGCCAAATCTATAGTGGAATCTGAATATGGAGAATTAGAATTTAAAATAATAACAAAAGGTTTATTTAACTCTTTTAACTCATTAACAACTCGTTCTTCAGCTTCTATATAATCTTGTCTAGGAATATCAGTTATAGAACCATCAGTTGTAACTACTAAACCTATTGTAGAATGTTCTTGAATTACTTTTTTAGTTCCTATTTCAGCTGCAAGTTCAAAAGGAATCTCTTCATCAGACCATGGAGTTTTTACCATTCTTGGAACATCATCCTCTAAATATCCAATAGCATTGTTAACTAGATAGCCAACACAATCAACAAGTCTTGTCTTTAGTTTAATATTGCCACCAACAGTGATTTCAACAGCTTCATTTGGTATGAATTTAGGTTCAGTAGTCATTATAGTTCTACCAGCAGCACTTTGTGGTAACTCATCTTGAGCACGTTCTCTTTTATAATCATTGGAAATGTTTGGAATAACAAGCAAATCCATAAATCTTTTTATAAAAGTAGACTTACCAGTTCTAACAGGACCAACAACACCAATATAAACATCACCATCAGTACGAGCTTTTATATCTTGATATAAATTTAAATTCTCCATTTAAATTAACCTCCTTAAAAATGTTTGTACAATCAACTTTATTAATTTATATTACTTACTTTTTTTAATATTACAAAATATTAAAAATAATTAATAAAAATTATAATTTATGTGATTATATCTTAGAGTTAAATAAATCAATTAAACTTCTTCAAAACTCTAATTCGAGATAATTTT
>OIYG01000351.1_pt1 | contig 46916 bp, 45 predicted proteins | sample 1587861 | NCBI WGS metagenome assembly OIYG01 (sample SAMN03283272) | human gut metagenome | biome: human-associated habitat; material: feces | host: Homo sapiens | place: Peru | collected 2012
TATATCAAAAAGCCGCACCCTAGTGGTGCGGTTCAAATTTCAATTTAGGAAAAATGGTCTAACACTGGACCATTTTTTTATATGTTAAAAAAAGACTATTTTTTATACTTTTTTAAAACTTCTTTTTTCCTCTTATCATCTAACTTTAAAGCATAATTATTTAATAATTCTTTCTTAATATTAAATACTTTTAAAAAAGCTAATAAACAAAATATAAATATAACAATATCTAAAATATAATTAATTCTACTATTCTTATAAAAGAAATCATACATAAAAACAATTATAGAATAAAATATACCTACATAAATTACTATAAACATATTATTCATCTTTTTAGCTAAATCCTTCTTTTCAGCTTTATACTTATTATATAATTCTTTTTTCTCTTCTTTACTCATTCTTTCATACTTAGTCTTCATTCATACACCTCTTAATATCTTCTAGATTAAATCCTTTTTTATATAAATAATTAATAATCTTAAATTCTAATTCATTACCACTAAACTTATTGCTATACTTATTCTTTATCTTATATAATTCTTTCTTCAAATAATCAACATCACTATCAAAACTAATACTATTTAATATATTAACAATATCTTTCTTATCATAACCATTTTTAATTAAATCATTTAATACTTTGTTTTTAAACATATTATTACTCAACTTATGATTTAATTTAATCTTTTTATTTATAATTTTATCTAATTTGCTACTCCAATCTAAACTAAATAAATATTTATCAAATTCATCTTCTTTATATCCCAAACTTATTAAATCTTTTTTTATTTTAAATGGACCATCACTACTTAAATTATACTTATCATTTATATAAGCTTTATAATATATTTCTTTATTCAAATACCCATCTTTATATAATAATTTAATTATCTTATCTATATCAATTTTTTTTATTTCTAATTTTTTTAAATATTTCTCTACTTCTAATTCAGTTCTCAATTTCTTATTAATAAACTTTATAGATTTATAATAACCATCTAGAAAATCGTTATAACTAGTTATTTCATTAAATTTATTTATATCCATAACTTTATTTACTAATAAATTATATTTAACAATTACATCATCATATAAAGAAATTATATTACCATCATCAAAATAAATCTTATATATATTATTTTTATCTTTCTTAAATTTTATTATTTCCATATGCTATTCCTCGTTAATAAAATTATATAACAAGTACTATTGTTTGTCTATATTAATTAGCAACAAATGCTATATAAAAAAAGAATAAAAATATTATTTTTTATCCTTCAAATTAAGTAATTTTTTTAATTTTCTATTTTTACTACTTACTAAAACAAGTAAGATAAATAGTAATAAAATACCACCAGACAAACCATAAATCATATATTTATTAGTTTCTTCATCTTTTAAATCATCTTCATATTTATCTTTATCAAAAATTTGTAAAGTTTTTTCTTTACTATCATAAGTATAGTAATTTTCTTTACCAGTTGCTAAATTAATTCCATATAATAATAATTTTCTATCTCCTTTTAATTTATAAGCAACAACACTTTGTTCATTAATTTTAGTACTAGTTTTTATAAAACCTTTAGGTACTTTCTTCATATCCATAAATATAATAGATAAACTATCACTCTTAAATTCATTGAATTTAGTATATTTTCCATCTTTATAAACGAATAAACTTATTTTACCACTTTCATCTTTTAATCCAACTAAAGTATACTTACTAACTTCATTTGTAAAAGCTGGAATATCAATGTCATTTATTTTAATTATTGTATCATCAAATAACTCAGGTTTTTCTAAATCTTTAGCAAGTTTAACAACAGTATATTTTTTTCCATCAACATCTACTTCAATAGGATTTTGATCTTCTACATTTACAATTAATTTATAAGTATTAGCAACTCCAGTTTCACTAGTTACAACAATTTCAAAAGTATTAGTACCTTCCTCTACAGTTTTCTCACCTGTACCATCTAATTTAGCATATCCATCTGCTTTCTTTGCACTTATATTAATTTTTTCTACTGTAGATGGAACTGTGACAGTATACTCATTAATACTAGCATCAAATTTAGGACTTATTTCATATCCTTCAACACTTAAACTACTTAATTTATTATTTTTTGATTTTTCACGTGGTACTGTAACTGTAACTTGTTTACTCCCACTAATTTTGGAATTTGTACCATCACTACTAGTAATATCGCCACTCATAGTAAAACTAATTAAACCAGTACTTGTAGATTTACAAGTAACAGAAAACGTTTTGCTAGTATTTTCACCAGTTCCGGAATCTCCAACAAATTTTTGTGTACAACCACTTGTAGAACCTGCACTAGTTATAGTAACATTCCAAGCAGCAGTATTTTTTACAGTAACACTTGCAGTAACACTACTACCATTTTCTATACTTCCTTTATTAACACTTAAACTTGCACTTCCAGCCGCAAAAACATTTAAAGTACCAAATATAAAAGTTAATAATGTTAAACTAATTAATTTAATTTTTTTCATAACATACCCTTTCTATTGTCCTATAGGAGCACTACCTAATAAATGTTGTCTTATTCTTAATAAATCAGCAGAATTTATTTCATTATCTCCATTCAAATATGCACTAATTAAAAATGCACCACTTAAATTATTATTTCCTAATAAATATTGTCTCATCTTTAATAAATCAGCAGAATTTATTTCTCCATCACCATTCAAATCACCATACATTACATATGTATAAGATTGTTTAGCTCTACCATTACTGATTTCAATTGTATAACCTGTACCAATAGGATCATTACCATTTTTCTCATAACCATTTGAATCTTTAATAATAACATTTGCTCTACTGCCAACTTTATTTTTAATGTTCTCTACAGTTGTTCCTAAATCATATCCTCTTAAATATTCACCAGTTTTACCAACTTGTAACATTTCAATAAAATTATTTGAAACATTTATATCTGTATTTTCTGAATTACCATTATTATCAGAATTATTATTACCGCCATTATCAGGAGAAACAACATTATTAACTCCTCTACCACCATTAGCATAAACCAATCCAGCTAAAGCAGGATTAGATTCTCCACTACTAGCACCTATATTAAAGAAATTATAAAGTCCTTTATAAGTAAAACCTTCATAACTAAACTCCTCACCACTAGTAGTATTAGTAACTTCAGTTCCACTTTCCTGTCTAGCTAAACTAGCTAAATATAAAGGAGACACACTAGCAGTTTTACCCGCTTCTACAAATATACTCTTATAACTTTGATTATCGATTTCAGAATTTCCTTTCATAAATGTATCTTTAATTACACCATAAACTGCATCTTCATTGTAAAGGTCACTATATCCTAAATTTTCAAACATAAACACATATTTTTCCGTTAAGAAATTTCTTGGATCAATGAAGAATTTTGTAACATCATCATTTCCTATACACCAACCAGTTTCTGTCACTGTATAAGGATTACGTTCACAAACACCAGCACTTATTTCAATACTTGAAACCAATTTTTCATTAACAAACACATCATTAAAACTTAAATTAGTTTTTAACGGTGTAAATGTCCAATTATTATGTAATTTATGAATATATCTCAACGCAGGTTTATAACTATCAGGAAAATCTCTTATCATATTTTCAAAACTATCATCAGTCTCATCTGTTGTAGGAATATCAACTTGATAAAGTCCATTATATGAATAATTTCGTTCTGGCATATCATTATAAACAGGAATAGAAAAGTTATAACTATTTCCCAACAAATTATTATCATACAAAGATTTATATGTAGTATTAGCTTCACTAGCAGGAGCTCTCAAATTTGCCATATATTGATGTGTGTAAAATGAATAAAAACTATTAGGATTTACATTATATTTTTTCAAATAACTGGTATTTTGTCCCTTAGAAATATATCCGTTACTAATAAATTTAGCACCACCAACAATAGCTTTTTTAGGGCTAGTCCAAGGTCTATCATAACTAGTATCTGCCTCACCTAATATTCCAACAAGACCAGAACAAACATATCCATAATTACCCTTATAATAAACATAATACCATCCTTTTCTACATCCACCGCCAGTTGCAGCATTCATATTACTTATATAAAAATAATCATTATAAGGAATAGTAGTAATAATATAATCTTTACTAGCTGTACTAGGTCTATTTCTCAAACTTAATCCAGTTTTATCAGTTGTATATCCTGTTTCCGCATTAACACTCAAAACAAACATAAAACTAATAAAAATAACAAACAAAATATTTTTAATTAATTTCATGTTAACACCTCACTACTCTATAACATATTATCATTCATAATAATTATAACACACAAATAACATTTTTCGACAAAAAAATAAATGTTATACACAAAATAACATTTATTTACAGTTTTTCTAATACCATATCATTCTTTTCAATACATCTAATTAAATCACTTCTATCATATTTATTAAATATATTTCTAAATTTATCTGGATTCATATAAAACATTTTTATATGATTTATAAAACAATCTTTTATATTTTTTATACCATAACTCTTTAAATATTCATAATTAGCACTAACTAACCTAGGAAAAAATTCAATTTTCTCTATAATATTTTTATCATATTTATTTTTTATGTTATTTATATCTTCTAAACTAAATCCTAAATCAAATAAATATTCCATTATACATTACCTCCATTTTTATATAATTCTTTTGCTTTCATAATTAATTCTGTTATATCTATATCTTTTACATAATCTCCATAACTATTAATAGCACCATCTAAATTATATTTTTTAACTTTAGGTAATTTTTCTAATACTAATCCTATTGCCTCAACACTTTGTCCAACATTAATTAGTTTACTAATTATATTTTCTAATTCATTAGCACTCATTTCTCCAAATATATTAAATGCATGATAAACATTATCTAAATTTATTTTATTTCTTTTTAATGTTTCTAATATATTTTTAAATTTATCTTCATCATATATTTGTTTTAAATAAGTTTTTTCATCTTCTCTAAATTTATTAAAATCTATACCATTTTCACTAAATAAGTCTTCCAATTTTTTACTAATCTTAACACTTTCACTTAAATCTTCATTTTTAATTGGATTACCAAATATATCAGTTAAAGTAGGTTCTTTTTTATTTAAATCTTTCTCACTTATTTCTTCTCCAAATATATCTTTATATGCATTATCTATTTTTTCTTCTACACCAGTAATAACTTGTGGTTTAATCGGTACTTTTGGAGCACTTACGGGAACAGTATTAATTGAAGAAAATAAATCATTTATTTTATTTATTCTTTCATCGTTTTCTACATTATCTTCTTCTTTTTCTTCAAATATATTATTATCTCTACTTAATAAATCTTCTATAGTATTATTCTTTTTATCTAAATTTAATTCTTTATGTTCTTCATTTTTCCCTAAATCTAAATTAGGTTCTTTATGTTCCTTAACTTCATTGTTTTCTATTGTTGATTCTTCAGGTTTATTATTTTCACTATTATCTACAATATCATCTTGTATACTATTTTCTAACTCTACATCTTCTTTAGAACCATCATTCTCTTTTTCTAAATTATAATTTATTGGTTCACTAAAAATATCATTATACTGTTTATCAAAATCTACATCATCATTCTTTATGTCTTCTTTATCTTTATCAACTACATTTTCTTCATCACTAACATTTTTATCTTTTTCTAAAGAAACTTCATCATGAACTTCTTCATTTTGAGGAACATCTTTTATATTATTTATAACACTGTTATTTTTTTCTTCAACAATATTATCATTTATTTCATCATTTATAAAAGACATTTCATCTTTAAAATTCTTATTCTCATCAATATTAGCAATTTCATCAAATACCATAGTATTATCTAAATCAATATTTTTAATTTCTTCTACATCATCTAAATTAACATCATTTTCTTTAACAACTTCTCTTTTATAATCTTGTAAATTATTAGAATGTTGATAAGCATATTCAACTATATCATTTATTCTATCATTATAATATTCATATATAACTTTAATATTTTCTAATTTTTCTTCTTTAACACTTTTATCTTTTTTTAAATTAATTAATAAATCTTTTATTGTTCTTGCTTTATTAGTTAATTCTTGTATATGCTCTTTTTCTTTATTAATATCTCTAAGGTTGTCATTCATTTTAGTTTTTATTTCTCTATTTCCAGCCTCAATTATAGATACTAAGTTCATTTTACCATATTTATCATTTAATTCTTTTAAAGAAACTTCTAATGATTTATTTTCGTTCTCTAAATCTCTAATTCTATCTTTAGCACTATCAACTTGTATTTTATATTTCTTCGCTTCTTCGACTTTTTTATCCATTTGATTTTGTATATTATCTAATGTACTTATTGAATTATCTCTATTCTCTCTAATAGTATCTAATATAGTTTTTAAATTATCATTAATTTCTTTTATCATAGTATCCATAATAAACAACCTCTCTATTCTAATTAGAATTATAGCAAAAAAAAGAAATAATGTAAACTATTTCTTTCAACGTTTTTATTTATGAGAATAATATAAAGTTCAACCTTAACAGTAATCAATATATCATTTATATTAACAATTTATATTGAAAATCACAACATTTTCAACCCATAAACAAAATCAGTAACTACTTTATGTTTTGATTTATAATTATTTTTCTTAATATATTTAATTATACTGAGTACACTATATACCTTATAATAATCAACTTTATTTTCTTCTAAAATATCCTCTATACTTTTAATAATAAGTTCTTTAATATCAGGAGTTCTAAATTTTAATTTAACAAGATTTAATAAATTATTATTTACTTTTCTAGATATAAATTTATACATATGAAATTTTTTAAAATAATATTTACATCCATCTAATTTATTAAAATGTAGTAATGTATCATAATAACCCATATAATAATTATTTCTAATATCTTTATTATCAAAAAATATTACTGGACCAGTATCTTTAGTTGGTGCTAATTCTATTACTTTTGTTTTACTAATAAGTTTCTTTTTACTAACACCTATTCCATTTATCTTAACTGCTATAACTCTATTACAACCCATTCTTTCTAAAAGTGAAATAGGTAAATTATTTGAAACACCACCATCCAAATAATAAGAATCATCAATTATTTTTTCCATTTTAAATACAGGTAAATAGCTTGAAGCCATTATATAATCAGATAATTTTCCTTTTTCTATTTCATCTATAGTTAACTCTAAAGGTTTTAAATCTTTTAATCTAACAGTTACTAAACCATAATTAATATTACTTTTTCTAATTATTTCTTCATTAATATAATTATCTAATACATTTTTATAATTAGTAACATCTAACCCTTTATTCTTTATTAATTTATTTATTTCATTAATTGATAGCTTTATACTATCTTTATCTAATTTAAAATTTTTATGCAATTCTACTATTTTTTTATTAATGCCAATCATTTCACTATCAGCATTTAGCCATAATTTCTTTGCAAGTTTTATATTTTTTTGTGCAATTAATGCAGCATTAAGAGAACCAATTGAAGTACCAGCAACAGCATCAAATTTATAACCTAATTTACATAAAGCAACATAAGTTCCTATTTCATAAGAACCTTTTGCACCTCCACCTTCCAATGCTAATCCTAACATACTATTCTCCATAATCAATACTTAAATTAATAAAGTCTTTATCCATTAATAATTCATGCATAAATTCTTCTTCATTTTCTACGCTAAGTTCCTCTATCCTATCTACTCTACACTTATTAGATATTATAATAGATTTAACTTTTTCCACACATTTATCAATATCATCATTAATAACAACATAATTATATTTATTAACTTCATTTATTTCTTTATAAGCAGTTTTAAATCTATCAATTATTTGTTCCTGAGTTTCAGTTTTTCTTTTTAATATTCTCTTCTTAACTTCTTCCATAGAAGGAGCTAATATAAATATTAATAATGTATTTGGAAACTTTTCTTTTATTAATTGTGCACCTTGTACATCAATTTCAAGTATTACATCTTTACCACTATTTAATAAATCAATAACTTCTTTTTTAGGAGTACCAAAATACTCTCCATATCTAACACAAGCATATTCTAAGAAATCATCATTTTTTATTTTTCTTTCAAATTCTTCTCTACTTACAAAGTAATAATCAACACCATCTACCTCTTTAGGTCTAATAGGTCTAGACGTATATGAAGTAGCTAAACATAAATCATTACTTTCACTTAATAATTTACTAATTACCGTACCTTTTCCAGCACAAGTAGTACCAGATATTATAATTAATTCTCCATTCTTTTTTGTTTTTATCATAAAAACCTCCTATTTACTAATACGTTTTCTATTATTAATTTCTTCAAACAAATTAGATTCACTAACTCCATCAATAAAATCTTCTGCACTATACTGAAATAAATCTATATTATTATCTTTTAAAGAATTAACAAATTCACTTGAAACTTTATTTAATACTTTAATTTTTCTACTTTCCATTTCATTAACACTCAAAATTAAGCTAGAATAAGTTCTTTTGGTAGAATCCATTTCTTTCATACGACTTATATAAACTTCATTAACTTTACTAAATAAATCTTCAATACTATCATTCATATTATATTTAACATTTTGTTGTTCTAAAAATAATGCTATCATAAATCTTACATGTTTTTTTATATCATTATATAAATTTTCTTGTAATTCTAATATTCTTTCTCTACTACTTCTTCTTTTCATTTCTTTTAAAATATTATCCAAATCACTTTTAAACATTTTTTTTACATCTTCATTATCCATATATTTTATATTTAAAATTTTGTTTGTTTGTACAGCATTTTCAAGCATCATAAATTCTTTACTATTAATTATATTCATATCAGAACATATTCTTTCATAAGCTTTATTAGCATATAACATTTTATCACTTATATCTTTATCTTTATTTTTTATATCTGCAATACTATTATATCCATCCAATTTACAAAAGCTATCAAATTCTTTTAATATGTTATACACGTTTAATTTATCTTCTTCATTTAAAGTATTGTATATACTGTTATTTAATTCCATACGTTTTAAAAATTCTAGAAAGTTAGAATTACTTAATAAATTTATATTTTCTAACTCACTTCTCAATATACTTATATCTAATTCTATCTCTTGAATTCTAGTATCATCTTCTTTTTTTTGATAAACTACTTTTTTATTATTTAAATAATATAATCTATCAATAATTCTTTCACTTAATATTTTTTTCATCTCATCTATTTTATAATCTATCATATTATCCTCCACTTTTATATATTATTTGTTTTCTTTAATATATAATTTGTTAATTCTTTTAATTTATCAAATATGTACATACTACATATAAATAATACTATAAATATTAATATTGTATCTTTATTCACATAACTAATATTGAAGAAACTATATTGATATATAGCACAATATCCAAATGCTATTAGTAAAAACGCCATTAAACATCCTCTTAACAAATTGTATGGTTTACATATATTGTTTAAGAATATAAATCCTGTAGTTGCAGTTAAAAATACTGTTAATGTACTACATAAATCAGGGTCTAAATTAAAATGCATTTCAAATAATTTTATTATTATTACATTAAATACTACTGTAAATGCACTAGGTATACTTTTCATAAATACTTTTAATAAAAAATTACCTTTTACTAGTTCATTATTAGGTTCAAGAGCTAGTATAAATGAAGGAACACCAATTGTAAAAAATGTAATTAAAGTTAAATGTATTGGTATAAAGAAATATTCTGTACTTAAATAGACACACGCAAGTATAAGTAATATTGTAAATATTGTTTTACTTAATAACAATGATGAACTTCTTTCTATATTATTTATGCTTCTTCTTCCTTCTTTTAATATTTTAGGTAGATTATCTATTTTAGAATCTAAAAGTACAAATTGACTAACGTTTTTTGCTGCTTCACTACCATTTGCCATTGCAATAGAACAATCTGCAGTTTTAAGTGCTAAACAGTCATTTACTCCATCACCAGTCATTGCAACAAAGTGTTTATTTTTTTGTAAACATTCTATTATTTTTTTCTTTTGATCTGGTTTTACTCTACCAAGTATATTATATTCTTTTATAATATCTTCAATTTCACTATCATCTACTTTAGACATATCAATCGATTTTATTTCTTCTATTCCAGCACGACTAGCAATTTTAGATACAGTAATAGGATTATCTCCACTAATTATTTTAATATCTACACCCTGTTCTTTAAAATAATTCAAAGTAACATTAGCATTTTCTTTAATTTTATCCTGTATAAGTATAAATCCCATTGGAACAACATTATCTATATTTTCTAATGTTTTACCTTTGCATAGTAATAATACCCTATAATCATTTTGATATTGTTCTAACAATTCAAATTTTTCTTTACTTAAATTTTCAGGACTTCCTAAAAAATAAGTACCTTCCTTAAATTTAACACCACTATATTTTCTAATACTAGAAAAAGGTAAAGCTTCTATAATTTCATAATCACTCTTATCTTCTAAATAGTTTTCAATTGATTTAAAAGTTGGAGATGGATCATCTAACGCATTGACATAATTAGAAAGAATTTCTTTTATATTTTCTACATCATTGTTTTTATATGGAATTATATCTTTAACTTCCATTATTCCTTCTGTAATAGTACCTGTTTTATCTAAACAAATCACATCAACTCTTGCTAAATTTTCTATAGAATACAAATCTTGTACTAAAACATTATATCTTCTAAGTCTTATAACACTAACAGCCATAGCAGAAGAAGTCAAAAGTACTAGACCTTCTGGTATCATTCCAATCAACGCACTAACAGTACTCATAATAGCTTCCGGTACATTACTGCCAGTAGCAAATAATTGATTAGTAAAGAATAATATTCCAATAGGTATCAATAACATACTTAATACTTTTAACATTTTATCAAATGAGTTATATATTATTGAATTAGTAGCCTTTACATACTTAGCTTCACTACTTATTTTAGATATATAATTATCTTTACCAATATGAATAACTTTAACTATTCCTTTACCACTTACAATAAAAGAACCACTTATTAATTCATCACCCTTCTTCTTAGTAATTACTTTTTCTTCTCCAGTAATAAAACTTTCGTTTACTTCAACAACACCATCTAACAAAACTGAATCAGTTACAACTTGATTACCAATTTCATATACACAAACATCATCTAATACAAGTTCTTCTCTACTTACTAATACTTCATTACCTTCCCTAATAGTCTTAATCTTAGTATCTGTAATAACATTCAATTTATCAATTGTCTTCTTAGCAAGTATTTCTTCAACTATACTAATAATAGTATTAGTAAATATAACTCCAACAAACAAACAATTTTTAAGAGAATAAAGTAATCTTCCAGAAATTATACCACTTATAATTACTAAACTTCCAAGTAATATATTTAAAAAATTAAAATAAGTAAATACATTAGAACGTACAATTTCTTTAATAGTCTTAGTTTTAGGCTCATCTATATAATTTACTAAATTCTTATCTATTCTGTCTTTAACTTCTATATTAGTTAAACCCTTTATATCTTTCATATTACACCTACTTAACTAAATATATTGTAGCAAATTTATTAAAAAATAAAAAGTGATAATTAAATAAATAATTTCACTTAACTCTTTTTAATTTAGTTACCTCATTAAATCCATCTTTATTAACTTTTTTACTTTTAAAATCAGTATCATATACACTAACGATATTATTATTTTTTATATTATTATTTAATCTAACATAATCACTTTTTATTTTTCTATTTAAATCCATAAAATCACCATTATTATTATGGTGATTTTAACTCTTATAATACATCATTAAATTCTTCTTTTTTATTTTCTATCTTTATAGTTTCAACATTTTTAACAGCTCTATTTACTAATTCATCAACGTTTATTAATCTTTCATATTCTAAACATTTATCTAATATAGGATTTATAACTGGATGTTCGGGAACAAATATAGTACAACAATCTTCATAAGGTAATATACTTGTTTCATACGTATTTATTTTCTTAGCAATATCTATTATTTCTAATTTATCTAAACAAGCAACTGGTCTTATAACAGGCATGTTCGTAACATTATTTATTACACTCATACTTGTCAAAGTTTGACTAGCAACTTGTCCAATTGACTCTCCATTAACAATTACTTTACAATTATTTTTCTTTGCTAATCTTTCGCTTATTCTATACATCATTCTTCTCATAATAGTTATTAAATATTCATGAGGTATATTCTTATATATTTCTTCTTGTATTTCAGTAAAATTAATAATATGTAATTTCATATAACCACTATAATTAGTAAGTATTCTACTTAATTCCATAACCTTATTTTTAGCAGCTTCACTTGTATGAGGAGGACTTTCAAAATAAACTCCCTCTACTCTAACTCCACGTTTAAGTGCTAAATAACCTGCAACAGGACTATCTATTCCTCCGCTAAGCATCAACATTCCTTTACCAAGCGTACCAACTGGATATCCACCTATTCCTACTTCTTTTTCAAAATATATATAAGATTTATCTTTTCTAATTTCAATATTTATCAAACACATAGGATTATGAACATTAACACTAACATTTTTTAAAGTTTTTAAAACAACACCACCTAAATATTTTGATACTTCCATACTAGTCATATCATAATTCTTATAACTTCTCTTAGTTTCAACCTTAAATGTTTTAAAATCTTTATCTTTAATTAAATCTTTTAAACTATCTTCTATAATATTAATATCATTAGTATCTAATTCATATCCTAAATTAATTTCATGTATACCAAATATATATTTTAACTTATTAATAATATCCAAATATTTATCATCACTAGAATATATATACATTCTACCTTTATCAAATATAATATTATCATCATTACCAATACTATTACGTATATTATCTTTTAAACAAGATAAAAAATAATTAATATTATCTTTCTTAGTAGACAATTCTCCATACTTTATAATAATAACTTTCTTCAAATAACATCACTTCCAAAACAACTATATAATATCAAAAAATATTTTATTTTACTAGACTAAATTATTATATTATGTTAATATTTTATTATAGGTGATAGTATGAATAAAAAGGGTATAAAAAAAAGTACATTTATCACATACTTATTAATATTATTTATTTTAATATGTGGTATATTTAGATATAAAAATATATTTATAGAACCAAATAATGTATTAGAAGTAAGTATTTCTAATATAATATATCCATTTACGTTTCTATTTATTATATTAATATATAACATAATAGGTTTTAAAGAAACCCATAAAACAATTATAAAAACTACTATATTATTTATTTTATTTATATTATGTATAAGTATTTTAAATAGTGTCCCTGGTAATTATAGTACTAGAGAAGTAGATATGGCATTAAAAACAGTATTCACTCCAAATCATTTTATGGTTGGAACTAATACATTCTATTATCCAAATATATTAAATGTTATATCATTTACATTATTGTTCTATTTTAGTCATACATTAATATTAATATTATATGAAGCAATGGAACCATATACAAAGAAATTTATAGCATTCTGTTTAGCAATGTTTATCCCATTTGCATTAGATACTCTATGTTATATATCTATAAATGATGTATTTAATGAAATAAAATTTGAAACAATTATAACTCATTTAACAAGTAATTTTATAATAGTTATAATTGGTACTTTACTAATGACAATAATCTACTCATTAAAAAAAGTAAGTTCTAAATCATAATAAATGGTTTTAACTTACTTTTTTCATACTCTTTATATAAACTAATTAATTTATTATCATAATAAAATAACACATAAGGACTATTATATATATTATCTAATATAACTCCATTAGATACTTTTTTATATTCATCATTATTTAATTCTATTCTAGGATATTCTTTAAATATTTCTTCTAGACTATATAATTTATAATTATTATTTTTAATATCTTCTAAACTATAACTATTTTCTATATTAAAATCACCTTGTTTAGTTCTAACTAACTTAGTCATCGTAGCATATGTCCCCAATTTATATCCTATATCTCGTATTAAACTTCTAATATATGTTCCTTTACTTACAAGACATTTTATTTTAATAACATCATTAATCTCTAATATTTCTATATTTTTTATGTTAACAATTCTACTAGGTAAATTTACTTTAATATTATTTCTAGCATATTCATACAACTTTTTCCCATTAATTTTAACAGCACTATATAATGGAACTTCTTGATTATATTCTCCAATAAAACTATTTATTACATTTATAATATCGTCTTTACTAACATTTTTATCAGATGTATTAATAACATTACCAGTATAATCTAACGTATCAGTCTCATAACCTAATTTAAATTCTGCAATATATTCTTTATAACTACTTGTAAAATAATCACATAATTTAGTACACTTACCTACACAAACTACAAGTACTCCTTCTGCTATAGGGTCCAGTGTTCCAGTATGTCCCACCTTTTTAGTACACATTATTTTAGAAATAATATTAACTACATCACGTGAAGTATAGCCATTTTCCTTATTTACAACTATTATCCCATTCATTTATAGCACTCTCTAATTCTTTTATTATTTTTACTTTCACATCATCACTATTAACTACAGTTTTAAAAGATATTCCAGCAGCATATTTATGTCCACCGCATCCAAATTTCTCTGCTACTTTATTAACATCTATATTATTACTTCTAAGTGAAACTCTTATCTCATCATCAAAATATCTAATTAAAACAGAAACTTCAACATCTTTTATTTCTCTAGCGATATTAACTAAACTACTACATTCATCTTTAGTTGCACTACACTTAATTACATCATCCAAAGTAACGTATGTAACCGCAATTCTATCATTCATATAAAATTCTAAGTTATCTACACCAATTTTTCTTAATTTAAATTCGGACATATTTATAGTACCGACAGCATTTTTAATAACACTACTAACATCTATAATTTTAGATAATTCACTTGATATCATAAATGTATCACTATAAACATTTTTATTTCTATAACATCCAGTATCAGTAATAATACCAGTATAAATAGCACTTGCAATATCACCATCTATTTCTATACCAAGTTCATTAATTAATTTATATATAATCATACTACAACTAGATAAAGTTTCAACATAATTTATATCACCATAAAGTGTATTACTAATATGATGGTCAATTACTACTTTCATTTTCATTTTATCAACTAAACTAGGTTTATTTATTCTACCTATCTCAGCATTATCTAATATAAAACCAACATCATATTCTTTATCACTATCTTTTTTTATCTCATCAAATCCAACTAAATAGTTAAATGTTTTAGGAGTTTCATCTACAATTACATCAACATTCTTACCAATTTTTTTTAAAGCTAAATATAATCCTAAAGTACTTCCAATTGCATCTCCATCAGGATGATGATGTGCTGTTATAACAAAATTATCTTTATTTCTTATAACATCAATAATATCATTCATTTATCTCTCCATGTATCTCATCAATTATTTTATCTATATGATTACCATACTCTATAGATTCATCAAATTTAAATACTAATTTAGGTGTATGTCTTATATCAATTCTATTTGCAAGTTCATGTCTTATATATCCACTTGCTTCTTCCATTTCACGTTCAATTTCTTTTTTGTCTATATCTAACATACATGTAAAATATATTTTAGCATAACTTAAATCACTTGATACATCACAACCAGTAATTGTTATTGTATGCATTAATCTATCTCTTGCTTCATTATTAAGTATTTCACTTACTTCTTTAACAATTTGACTACCTATTCTTTTTAATTTTATTTGATTCATATATATCACTCATTTCTAAATATATTCTACCATTTTTATATAATAGTATCAAACAAAATCATCACATTATTTTAGTAACAAAATAGAGTATTATTGCAACTATAATTATTAGTATTATTAATCCATAAAATTTTAAATCATCATCATTCTTATTCACAACCAATACCTCCTCATATCCTAAGCAAAGTATAACATATATAAATATATTAATACAAGTGCTTTCTATCAAAAATTATATATAATAAGAAAGTATCTCTACTTTCTAACTTGACTTAATAACATAAGGTTCATTTAAAGTTCCAATGCCACTAAAAACTTCAACATTTGATTTAAGAGAAATAACAGGTCTAATTGTACGAATATCATTAATTATATTATTTTCACGTAAAAGTCCAGTATTTAAAACATTGAAAAAAGAATCAAAATCACTAACATAAAAGCTTGGAGAAATTACCCACCACACATTAACAGCAGCATTCTTATTTATATAATAATTAGAATTATCAATACCAATTTTACCACCTGCAAAAGCAATTTCATCAACTGTTAACAAGCCAACTATATTTGTATCAATTTCTCCTGTAATCAATCTATTTCCATCACATTTATAAGTAGGTATTTGTGTTTGATAAATTCTTTTCCCAGCACTATATCTAAAAGAAATCCCCGACGTTATTAACTCTGATGCAGTTTTGCTCTTTAATTCATATGTATCATAATCATAAGCAGTATGTAAATCACCTATACACCATTCTTCAAGTTTAAGTAAATTTTTATCTGTATCTTTTGTAATTTTCCTTTCAATCCATTCATTTAATTTTGTTCGAACTCCATTCGAACTATTTATATAATCACTTATATTATTAGAATCAACAGTTTTATAACCATAATCACTTCTTATTTTTGTACCCTGTATTCCAACAGCACCATTCGTTGCATAACCAGTTTCACCAGTTGTATTTTTATCATTACATTCTAATTCTGAAGCAAGAATTAATTTAACACTTCCATCTCCTTCAATCCTAACAATTCTCCAACACATATCAGCAAAGCTAACATAATTATCTGTTACATTTCCCCTATAATAATAACTTGTTCCATAGTCATCTTCTGTAACTGATAATATTCTTTCATTTTCATCATTTATTTCCTTTGCAGGTTTTGTTCTAGGAATTTCACTAAATATAGTACTTCCATTTTGTAAAATTGCATTATTTATTATTTGATAATTAAGTGCATTTTTATTTGAACTATACGGATTTATTTCATCACTTTTAGTTCTTAAATCAACTATATTTACTTTTCCTTCAAACTTTTTATTCATGTCATCACTTTGATCTACTTCAGCATTTTTATATACTATTGTTAAAGTATATACTTGTGTATGATCTACATCTATTATATTTGTTGTCATTAATGAAAAATTTGTTTTTGTTGGAAATATAGTTTCTGTCTTTCCATTACATGTACCATCTTCAGTACCAGTTATTTTTGCAGTACCATTTTCATCTACTTCAAGTGAAAAACCTGTTTTTAAATATTGCTTACATTCTAATGTATATACTAAATCTTCTTGTCTATCTAAACTATCAATTGTTGTATTATTTTCTAAATTAGTATAAGTAATATTTTCAAGCGATGCTCCATATGTTACTGTACTATTTCCTTCATTGGTTGCACTAAATACTTTTACTGCCGCTGTTTCTCCTGGCATTAATGCTTCTTTTGTTATTATATCTTGTGTTTCTTCCCCATACTTTAATACAAGGTTTGCTGTTGTTACACTTATTGATTTGGTATTAGTATTTCCAGTTATTTTAGTTAAAAAATAAGCATAAGTTAGACCTACTAATATAAGTAGTACTAAAAATATTCCTGTTATACTAACCATTATTTTTTGTTTTTTAGACATATATATAATACCTACTTTCTATACTCAATAAAAGTATAAAACAAATATAATAATAACACAAGTATTTCATATCAAATGTTTATTGTTTATAAAATTAAAGTTAAAAGTGGTTTTTAATAAAAAATATAATAACCATTATATCACATATTCCTAAAATAAATAAATTTTTACATTATTATTTATTGCATACTTATATTAAAAAAATCAGAACATAAATAATAAATGTTCTGAATATGTATCGTTTAGAACGATTTTTAAATATTAAAATTAAATAATTTTTATTTTGTTTCATAAAGGTCTGTACCATAATCATGGCTTACGTCTAGAGGTACTTTTAATTTTACTACATTTTTCATTATATCAGATACTAATTCTTCTAATTCTTTTTGTTCTGATTTAACAACATCAAATACTAATTCATCATGTATTTGTAATAGCATTTTACTTTTTAAATTACGTTTTATAATTTCGCTATCAATACGTACCATAGCCATTTTTATTATATCAGCACTAGTGCCTTGTATAGGAGTATTAAGAGCTATTCTTTCGCCACTCATACGAACCATATAATTAGGATTATTTAATTCTTCGATAACTCTTTTCCTTTTAAATAAAGTTCTTACACTTCCATCTTCTTTTGCTTCTTTAACAATATTTTCCATATAATTTTTTACACCTGGATATAATTCATAATATTTATCTATAAATTTTTTAGCATCAACAATACTTAAACCTATATTTTCACCTAAACCAAATCCACTAATACCGTAAACTATTCCAAATATTACTGCTTTTGCTGTATGTCTCATTATCTTTGTAACATCTTCTTTTGGTACTCCAAATATATCACTCGCTACAAATGTGTGAATATCTTCACCATTTACAAAGGCATTTATTAATTCTTCTGAATCACTTATGTGTGCTAATATTCTTAATTCTATTTGACTATAATCAGCACTTAAAAACATATCATTTTCTGGTAAAAATGCCTTTCTTATAAGTCTACCTAATTCATCTTTTGCAGGCAAATTTTGCAAATTAGGCTCTGTACTAGATAGCCTTCCGGTTCTAGTTAAAGTTTGTTTATAAATAGTATGTATTTTACCATCTTCCATTATATAATTTTTTAAACCTTCTACATAAGTTCCTTGCAGTTTAGTAAGATTTCTATATTCTTGTATTAAAGGTACTATAGGATGGTCATTTATTATTTTTTCTAAAACTTTACTATCAGTAGAATAACCTGTTTTTGTTTTTTTAGCATGTTTCAATCCCAATTTTTCAAATAATATAGTTCCTAATTGTTTAGAACTTGATATATTAAATTCTTCACCTGCTAAATTATAAATATCTTGTGTTAATAAATCAATTTTACTTGATAATTCAGTACTCATTTTATCTAATATACTTTTATCACATATTATACCGTTTAATTCCATTCTAGTTAATACGTTTATAAGTGGCATTTCAACATTGGTGAATAATTCATACATATCCTCCAATTTTAATTTTTTTATATATTCATCTCTTATATCATTAATATATTTAGCTTTTCTAACTACATTATATTCTAAATTACCACCTTTTTTATAAAAGTCATATAATTCATCTATATTAATTCCATCATTTTTCATTAATATACTTAAATCTTCTCTATAATTATAATTTAATAAATCTGCTACTATTAAATGGTCATATATTGTATTAGTAATAATATTTCCTACAAGACAATTATTCTTTTTTAAATCAAATGTATATTTTACACTATCTTTAATATAATTTAACACATCATTAACCATTTCTGGTTTTACAAAGAATAAATTTTCTTTATCATATAATCCCATACCGATTATTTTCCCAAAATGATAATTAAATTTATCACACTCTATATAATAACTAATTATATTATCTTTATTTATTTCATTAACATTATTTAATATTTTATAATTAATATTTACTTCTATCTCTTTCTTTTCAAATTTTTTCATAAATGAATAGAATTCTAATTCTTCAAATAGATTTGTTAATTCATCTGTGCGTTCTTTAGTATATTTCATATCTTCTAAGTTATCTTCTATAGGAACATCTAAGTATATAGTTGCTATTTTTTTAGAGAAGAATGCACTTTCTTTATCATCAACTAACTTTTCTTTTAATTTTCCTCCTATATCATCTATATGATCATATAAATTTTCTATAGTATCATATTCTCTTATTAATTTAATCGCAGTTTTTTCTCCTATTCCTTTTACACCAGGAATATTATCGCTTGCATCTCCCATAAGAGCTTTTAAATCAATTATTCTTATTGGGTCAAAACCATATTCTTCTTTAAAGGTATTTATATTGTATCTAATATAATCTTTTGATTTTAAACATTTAACTTCTATTTCTTCATTTATTAGTTGTAATAAATCTTTATCACTTGAAACAATTAAAGCTTCAAAATCAGGATCTATATATGCTCTTTTAGATAATGTACCAATAATATCATCTGCTTCATAATTTTCTACTTCATAATGTTTTATACCCATAGCATCTAATATTTTTTTTGCAACAGGCATTTGCATTTTTAATTCATCAGGAGTTTTATTTCTACCATCTTTATATTCTTTGTATAAATCTTTTCTAAAATTTTTTCCTATATCAAATGCAACTGCCATATGTGTAGGTTCTTCACTCTCTATAATTTTATTCATCATATTAACAAAACCATATAATGCATTTGTATAAAAACCTTTACTATTTTTCATTAAATTACCACTGTACGCTGTTGCATAGTAACTTCTAAACATTAAGTTATTTCCATCTATAAGTATTATCTTTTTCAATTTTACCACCTAAATATATTTTACTATATTATAAGATTTTTATAAAGAAAAAAAGAGCTTTTACTCTTTATTTAAATATTAATAGACTTAAAAATATAATAAGTATTAATAGACATATCGTTCCATTTATTCTATCTGTTTTACTACTTTTATTTTCTATACCTAAACTCATTGTAGAAAGAATTCCTCCTACTAAACCACCTATATGTGCAGAGACATCTATTCCTGGTACTATAAAACCAATTCCTAAATTCAATATTATAAGTGGAATTAATTGTGTTTTTAAAACGCTACCTAGATATATTCTATAATGATATCCAAAGTATATTAATGAACCTAATAATCCAAATATAGCACCACTTGCTCCTACACTCCAACTATTTGTTAATAGTGTAGATAATAAACTACCAGTTAACATACTAATAAAATAAACTAATAAGTATTTCTTTTTTCCTATAAAGTTTTCTATTTGTGAACCTATTATGTATAAAGAATACATATTACAAAATAAATGTATAATATCAGCATGTAAGAATCCACAAGTAATTAATCTATATATTTCACCTTGTTTAATAAAATATTTATTTAACGCAAAGTTTGTATATACATCATATACATTTGATTTTGTTAATATCGTTGAAATTATATATACTAAAATGTTAATTATTATTAAAACGTTTGTTACAATAATCTTTTTAGGTGAAAATACTTTTTCATAAAAACTATTTTCTTTTTCTGTTTTTGTATTTATATCATTTGATACATTTATTAAAAAATCTATTCCATGTAAATCTTTTGTTTCTTCTTCAATTATATTTGGAAATAATTCTTTAACTTCTTCTTTATTTAAGTCTTCATTATTTTCAATAACTAATGTATCAATATTTTTTCTATCATTTATTTTTATTCCATCATTTATATTTGTTAAAATATTTAAAGTTTTTAATTTTCTTGATAATGTTTTTTTACTAATTTGTTTACATACATTTAATATTTTATATGTATCTAAATCTACTTGTTCAGTATTATGTAAATAATTAGTATTTATTCTTATAATTTTATAGTAACTATCTAAATTTTCTAACCAAATTTCATTTTGTACTCCATTTACTAATATTGGAGCATAATTTTCTTTAGTTACAAAGTAGTGTACTAATTTCATTATTAATTCATCTTTATCATTAAATATGTTATTCATGAAATTCACCTTCCTGCATATATATTTTATAACAAAGTTGTATTTTAGTAAAGGAAATGATTTATGAAAAAACTATTATCTTTTTTAATTATTTTATTGCCTTGGTATATTTCATTCTTTATTTTAGCTTTTATTAACAATAATAATTCTTTTTTATTATTTTATATTAGTATTTCCTCAATACTTTATATAGCTATATCTTATTATATTTATAATACATTAAAAAATAATGAATATAAAAAAGACTTTTTATTAAATATAGTTTTATTATACTTAGTTAATCAGTCTTATAATTTTCTTTTGTTTTATTATAATAATTTGTTTAGTACTACTTTATTTGCTATCTCTGAATTTTTAATTGTTTTAAAAATTTTTATAAATGATAAAAGCTTAGTAGAAAAATAAAAATTTATATTTATTTTGTTTTAGGCTTTATAATTAGAATACTTCTTTTTATATTTTTTAAACTAGATACTATATCATTAATTGTTTTAACATTCATTTTTTCATATATATCCATATAATCATTTATAAAGTTTCCATATTCCATAATATTATCTTGGATATTACTATTTACTAATTCAATATCATCAAAGTGTAATATATAATTTGATTTATAAACTTTTAATTTTCTATTTAATGTTTCTTCTTCTATCTTGATATTATTTATTGTTTCTTCAACATATCTTATTAAGGTATCTGGATAATCAGTTTCGGTTGTGATACACACTATAATAAAATCTTTAGTAAATGTTTTATTTACATTAATACCATTTTGAATAACCTTTGATGAAATTAATTTATCTTGTAATAAACTTGTACTTCCAAATAAAATATTAAATAATATAGATATATAACTATTTAATTCTATATTAGAAAGATTTAATTTCTTAAATAATTTTCTAGGTATCTTATATGATATGTTTATTTTATTTGTTTCAACATTCATTTTTATTTCTTCATATTTTTTATTTATTTTATTTGGTTCTGTTATTTCTTTATTCATTATATTTACATTATTAAATTCTTTTTTATTTTGGTTATTTTCTATAATACCTATTGTTTCATATGGATTTACGTTTCCTGTTATTATGATAAACATATTATTTGGATTATAAAAAGTATTATAACAATCATATAAATTTTCTTTTGTTATTTTTTTTATATCTTCTTTAGATCCACTTATTAAGTATTTTCTATTGTCATTAACAAATATATTTTTAAATGCACTGTATGTTAATTCTGTATTAGGGTTATTATCATACATTTTTATTTCTTCTGTAATTATTCCTCGTTCGTTATTAACAAGTTCATTTGTAAAATAAGGTGTTTGTACATAATCTAGTAAATAATTTAAATTTTCTTTAAAGTATGTTGAAGAATATACTTCATAACATGTTAAATTATAAGTTGTATAAGCATTTACACTGCTACCTAATTTTGAAAAATAATCAAATGCTGTACCATCTTCCATATTAAACATTAAATGTTCTAAATAATGTGCAATTCCATTTGGAACTTTTTTAAATGTTTTATCGTTTGATGTTTTAAATTCAGTATTAATAGAACCAAATTTTGTTGTAAATGTTATATAAAAATTTTTTTGAAATTTATTTGGAACAATGTATACTTCTAAACCATTATTTAATTTTTCATAATATAAAGTTTCATTAGTTTTGTTTATCTTTATTTCTTTCATTTTCACCATCTCTTACACATAATATTGTATTTAATTTTATTTTTTTTGCAAAATTCATTATATCTTTTTTAGTAACATCATTATATTTATTAATTCTTATTTCCAATTTTTCTAAGCCATATAAATTTTCAAAAACATAGTTGTCAACTATTCTTCCTGGAACATCTAATGACATGTTAAGTGTAGTTGTTATAAGTTTTTTTGCATTATTTAATTCTTCATCAGATATATTTCCACAAATCATATCATCTAATGCTTTTTTCATTAATTTTATTGCTAATTCTTCATTATCAGAGGACACAGCGGTATGTAATATTAATAGATTATCAAATTTTTGATATATACTTACACAGTTATAGCAAAGTGAATTTTCATTTCTTAATCTATTATATAATTTTGTTTCTAAAGAACCTCCACCTAATATCATATTATAAATATTTGCAACATAGTTTTTTTCGTTAGTGGTCATATTTTCTATATTTAGTCCAATACATATATTTTCTTGGCTGAATGGAAAATATTCATATATTTTTCTAGGTTTATTAATTATTTTATTTTTTATATCATAATTAACTTTATGTGATTTTAATATATTTATTTTAAAATTATTCTCTATTACACTTTTTACTTTATCCATATCTAAATCACCTATTATGTAGATATCTATATAATCATGCTTTATCATATCTAAATAATAATCGTATATATTAGTATTTGTTATAGAATTTAAATCTTCTATATATCCATTAATATTAATAGATGTTTCTGTATCACTACACATATTACTTAGTAATTTATTTATAGAGTAACTTTTTGGGTCTTCTATTATAGATTCAATATCTTTTTTTACTCTTTCTATTATGTACGTAAATGTAGTTATATCAAATTCATTATTATTTACATTAGGATTTAATATTGCTTCTAAAGGAAATTTAATAAAGTTATCTATTTTTTCATTTACTAGGTTTGGATTTATAAAATCAAAACAAAAACTAGTAAGAATACTACTTCCTACTCTATTTGTTATTCCATAAAAATATGCATTATATAAATTTTCTAATTCTATAATCATTTTTCTTCTTGTATTATATCTTTTTGTATTTTCAACAATTAATTCTGTTAATACACTTCTTTTAGTTATATCTTCTTTTTTTATATTATTTCTAAATATTATTTCCATATGACAAGTTTTAAACCTATCAGTCTTTATTGTATAAATATTATAAGTTTTTGTTTTAAAAGTTTTATATATCATAAAGCACCTCTTTTATATTATGTGTAAACATATTAATTTTATAATGAAATTATATCATATTTATTGGTATAATTATACTAGGAGCGTGATATTAATGTCTATTCATATAAGTGCAAAAAAAGATAGTGTTAGCGATGTTGTTTTAATGCCCGGTGATCCTTTACGTGCAAAATATATTGCCGAAACTTTTTTAACTGATGTTATACAAATTAATGAAGTTAGAAATATGCTTGGATATACTGGATATTATAAAGGAAAAAGAGTTACTGTTATGGGAAGTGGTATGGGTATACCAAGTATTGGAATATATTCTTATGAACTATATCATGACTATGATGTTAAAAAGATTATTAGAATCGGAACTGGTGGCAGTTTAGATAAAAGTATAAAAGTAAATGACGTTGTCCTTGCAGGAGCTAGCTACTCCCCTTCTAGTTTTGCATACGTTTGGGGAAAAGATGTTAGAAACATTATTAATAGTAGTGAAAAACTAAATAATAAAATAGTTGAAACTAGTCAAAAATTAAAAATGAATATAAAAGTTGGTACTATTCTTACAGCAGATGTTTTTACTGTATATGCAAATATTGACCATGTTTTAAAAAACGTTCCATCTCATATTAATTTATTATGTAATGAAATGGAAGCTTTTGGTTTATTTCATGTAGCAGAATTATGTGGAAAAGAAGCAAGTGCATTAATTAGTATAGTAGATAGTCCTTTTGAAAAAACTATGCTAAGCTCAGAAGAAAAAGAAAAAAAATTAAATGATATGATTATTTTAGCACTTGAAAGCATATTATAATTTGTAATATACTAAATCTTACTAAGGAGATGTTATTATGTTACCATATAAATATAATCCAGAAAATTATGGTGGTAAAGTTTGGTGGAATGAAGAGAATCCAGAAATGAGAGAAAAATGGGGAACTCAAGAAGAATACGACAAATTTAAGGCAAATGGCGGTTCTTGGTTAGAATATGTTGAGTATCGTAAAAACATTAAAAAATTGCAAAAAAAATTGTGATTTTTTTTATATAAATCACTTATCTCTTTTTTAAGTACCACTTAAAGTAGGCATCACTTGCTTTATTAAGTACCATTTTGAGCTGGCATCACTTACTTTTTATTTTGTATGCAATACATAAATTATTTTCAATTGCACAATTAGTATATCACAAAATATAGTTTATGTTAATATTTTTGTACCAATCATTTAACAAATAATTGTTTAGATATCTTTTTATATCTAACTTATATATTCATTTTTGGATCCTTTTTTGAAGGAATATATTTTAAAGTTTTTACAATACCTTTTTCATTACCAAATGCATTCTTTTTAGAATTACCAACACATACTGGAACATTTTTTCCTTCTAACGCCAATTCTTTTTTTTCTTTCATAGTTAAATATTTATTATTTTTCATTAATTACTCTTCTTTCTAAAATTTATCTTATCAATTCAAATCTAATACCAAGTACACCATATTTTTGTTGCTTTTCTTTAGTATAAAATTTTTCTAAATCATTGAGTAATTCTTCTTTACTCATACTATTATCAGATAAAATACTTATATCATAATCATTAAACATTTCTAAAAAAGAATTATATTTTATAAGTTCTATAACTTTAACAAGAAAAGATTCATCTAAGCTAGGTTCTTTTAAAAACTTAATAATATCTCCCACTTTTATAGTTTGTCTTTTTTCATCATTTAATCTAAGTTCTATTCTCTTAGTTCCATTTAAAATATAATTAAAATATTTAGGTTGTAATTTCATTTCATGAATCATATTTGTTCTCCTTATTCAGTTATATTATTATTTTCATCAAAATTAAATTGTACTTGTTTTCTACTAGCTAAGAAATCACACATATGGACAAATTTTTCTGTAACTGTTTTAGGTATTGGTAAAACTATATCAGAATAATTATTTGTATTAAATCTTCCCATATGACTGGCAACATTGTTTTTTATTTCTAATCTTTCTTCTTCAGTTAAAGATAATTTTTCTTTTATATTATCTAATAATTCACCAATAAGTAAAGGATGTTCAAATACACTATATTTAGATTCTGTAAAACCATGTTTTAAACCATCATGAATTAATAAACTAATAATAATTGTATCTTTTGTATGATTATCAAATTTATATATATCAAATAAATTATGAGCTAAACAAACAGCAGCTTTTACATGTCTTACTAATCCCTGTTCTCCTAAAGCATATTTAGGATGATATTTTCCAGTGGATGCTGCTTGTACTCTATAAAAATAATCTGGCAAATTATTTAATATAATTTTTGCATTCTCTTTTAATCTCTCATCTTGTATATAATCTAATTCTATATTAAATATATCACTTTTCATAAATACCTCACTTATTTGTTTTTAAAACTTGTAAGAATGCTTCTGGTGGTATTTCAACATTACCTACCATTTTCATTCTTTTCTTTCCTTCTTTTTGTTTTTCTAATAATTTTCTTTTTCTAGATATATCTCCACCGTAACATTTTGCTAATACATTTTTCTTCATAGCACTAATGTTTTCTCTTGCAATAACTTTAGAACCAATACTTGCTTGAATAGGAACTTGGAATAATTGTCTAGGAATTATCTTTTTTAAATTTTCAACAGTTTCTTTTCCTCTATTATAAGCAATATCTTTATGTACTATACTTGATAATGCATCAACTATTTCTCCATTAATTAATATATCCATTTTTACTAAATCACTTTGTTTATAATCTGATAATTCATAATCAAATGACGCATAGCCTTTTGTATAAGATTTTAATTTATCAAAGAAATCATATACTATTTCTGAAAGAGGTAATTCATAATGTATATTTACTCTTGTTTTATCTATATATTCTAAATTCTTATATATTCCTCTTTTTTCACTACACAAATCCATTATTGGGCCGATATATTCACTAGGTACAAATATATTAGCACTAACAAAAGGTTCTTTAATGCATTCTATGTTAACTTTATCTGGCATTTCATTAGGTGAATGAATAAGTACTTTTTCTTTATTAGTTTTTATAACTTCATATACAACACTTGGACTAGTTGCAATAATATCTATTCCAAATTCTCTTTCTATTCTCTCTTCTATTATTTCCATATGTAATAGACCTAAAAATCCAACTCTAAATCCAAATCCTAATGCTATGCTTGTAACTGGTTCATAAGTAAGTGCGGCATCATTTAATTTTAATTTTTCTAATGCTTCTCTCAAATTTTCGAATTTATTAGGTTCTATTGGAAACAATCCACTATATACCATTGGTTTCATAGGCTTATATCCATCAAGTGGAATTTCTGCAGGATTATTTTCCAATGTAATAGTATCTCCAATGTTAACGTCATCAATACTTTTTATTGATGCATTTATCCAACCTACTTGTCCACTAGAAAGTTCATTTAGTTTTTTTTCTTTTGGAGTATTAACACCTAATTCAACAACTTCGTATACAGCATTAGTTGCCATAAATCTAATTTTATCTTTTAATTTTATTTTTCCTGTTTCTAACTTAACAGATAATATTACTCCTCTATATGGATCAAAATATGAATCAAATATTAAAGCTTTAGTAGGTGATGTAGTATCTATTTTAGGTGCTGGAATAACTTCAATTATTTTATTTAATAATTTATCAACACCTTCTCCTGTTTTTCCACTACATAAAACTATGTCTTCTTTTTTAAACCCTAAAATATCTACAAGTTCATTTGAAACTTTTTCTATATTAGCATTTGGTAAATCAATTTTATTTATAACTGGAATAATTGTTAAATCATTATTTAATGCTAAATATAGATTTGCTATTGTTTGAGCTTCTATTCCTTGTGCTGCATCAACTATTAAAAGTGCACCATCACATGCTTTTAAACTACGTGATACTTCGTAAGAAAAATCCACATGTCCTGGAGTATCAATTAAATGTAATGTATAATCTTCATTTTTATATTTATAATGTAATTCTACCGCATTTAACTTTATAGTAATTCCACGTTCTCTTTCAATATCCATAGAATCTAATAATTGGTCTTTCATATCATGTTTATCAACACTATGTGTTAACTCTAATATTCTATCTGCAAGAGTACTTTTACCATGGTCTATATGTGCTATAATTGAAAAATTTCTAATTTTGTTATCCATCTAATCACCTGACTACTAACTATTTTACCATATTATTAAAAAAACACATAGATTTATTTTATGTGTTCTTATTATCTTTTTTTAAAACTTTAACTTTAGGTTTTTCTTTCTTATCATCATATTTATTAAATCATTTATTATTTTTTTATACTTTTTTAGTTCATTAATATAAAAATATTCTTCTGATATGAAATTATTCTCAATAGTTTTCTTTATTTTATGTTTATATACATTATCCTTTAATAATGCTTTTTCTATTTCTTTGACTTTATCATCAATTAGTTTATCTATTTCTTTTTCCGACTTTTGATTTTTATGCATTTCTTTAAGTACCATTACAGCAATAGACATAACTACACTACAACCTGTTATGGTTAGAGAAAAAATTAGTATTTTTGCTATTAAATAAGTTGTGTCAGCCACTATGGTACCTGCAAAAACCATAAACGCAGCTGAAACTAGAAGTATGATTGTTGGTATTAAAATTGTTATAAATTTTAATTCCTTTTTATCCTTCTTTTGCTCTGTCAACTCTATTAAATCTTCTTTTAATTTTTCATAATATTTTTTTCGATTCATATTTTTTCACCTAATCTATTTTTTTTATTAACTTATGTACTGATGATGTAACATTTTCTACAGGCATCAACAAACAATTATGTGAAAACAACATTCTATACCCATCATATTCAGTTAATAATTCTAAATCGTTTTTACTATCTCCAACACTACAAACATCTTTAATATTCCAATTATTTTTTTCTATTAAAAATCTAGCACCATCTACTTTATTAGATTTAGGTGCAACCACTATTTCATTATGTAAGAAATTTGGAATAATACTAATAGAATTTTCATATTCAAACAAACTCTTTAAAATTCTTTGTAATTCATTGATACTTTTAGGCTTTATAGACATCAATACAACTTCATTAATTTCATCAATTTTTCCATATTCATCATATATAGTTGCTCTTTTTACTATTTTTTCATTTTCAATAATTTTTTTTAATTCCAAAAGTATTTCTTTACTTATTTTTTTTGCATCCAACAAATCTAAATTATTATCAAAAGTAACTCTCCCATCATATGTACTTAAATAAGAAAAATTTATTTTATACCTTTTTATTTCTTCTAATATAGAACTAGTACTTCTACCAGTAGTAATAATAAATTTATTATCATTACTCAAAAAATTATTTATAGATTTTAAATTTTTTTCAAACGTAATCCTTTCAAATATATTTGGGTTGTTTAAAAAAGTTTTTATAGTTCCATCATAATCACTAAATATAATTTTCATATTTTATTCCCCTTTGGTGATATGTATTATAATAAATAATTGCAAAAAAGTCAATAAATCAAAAAAAGGAACTAAGCCTTTTCAATCTTAATTCCTACATTGTGTCCATTTATATCAATTATATCTAAATTATCATTTGTTTCTTCAAATACAATAGATAATGTTTCATCCATAATATATTTTTTAAACATATTAAATGTTTCTTTTATTTCATCATCACCATTATAATATAGTTTAATTCTATCGCTAATTTCTAATCCAGTAGTCTTTCTTAAATTTTGTATTTTACTAACTGCTTCTCTTGCTAGACCTTCTAATAATAAATCTCTAGTTAATTCTGTATTAAGTATAATAAATTTATTGTTTACCATACCTACATTAAATCCTTCTTTAGCATCAATTCTAACATCAACCATATCTGGTGTAATATCAAGTCTTCCACCATCAAAATCTATAGTAATTGTTTCTTCTTTTAATAATAAATCAATATCATCTTTGTTTAAATCATTTAATGCAGTTTGATAATCTTTCATCTTAGGTCCAAACATAGCACCACATACTTTAAAATTAGGCTTGATTGTAAAGTTCATATATTTAGTTAAATCACTAACGAATACAACTTCTTTTACATTTAATTCTTCTTTTATTAAATTTACTAAATCTCCTAAAATAGATTCATATTTACCATCTATTAAACATTCACTAATTGGTTGTCTTACTTTTATTTTTGTTTCTTCTCTTACATATCTACCAGTAGAAATTAAATCTCTAACTAAATCCATTTTTACTTCTATTTCTTCATTTATTAAATTTTCATCATATTTAGGGAAATCACATAAATGTACTGATTCTTCATTAGTTAAATCTTTATATATTTCTTCAGTAGTATATGGAATTATAGGTGCACACAATTTACAAAGATTAGTTAATATTTCATAAGTTGTTATATATACACTCTTTTTGCTATTATCTAAATCACTTGCCCAGAATCTATTTCTATTACGTCTTATGTACCAATTTGATAAATCGTCTGATACAAAATTAGTTATTCTTTTAACAACATCATTTAAGTCATACTTATCATAAGATTCTGTACAATCAAGTATTAGTTTATTAAATTTAGAGATTAACCATTTATCTATTTCTTCTCTATCTTCAATTTTTACATTACATTCTTTTATGTCAATGTTATCAATGTTAGCATACATTTGGAAAAATGAGTATGTATTTTTTAATGGATTAAAGAACTTAGAATGTACTTCTTTTAATCCTTCTTCATCAAATTTTAATGGCGTCCATGTTGGACTAACGTAAGCTAAATACCATCTAACAGTATCAGCACCATATTTTTCCATAATACTAAATGGTTCAACAGCATTTCCTTTACTTTTATGCATTTTATGACCATATTTATCTAACAATAATTCATTTACTAGTACATTTTTATATGGACTTTTACCTGTAATAAATGTTCCAATAACAATAAGTGAATAGAACCATCCTCTTGTTTGGTCAATTCCTTCTGCAATAAAATCTGCTGGATATTGGTTTTCCCATAATTCTTTATTTTCAAATGGATAATGATATTGACTGAATGGCATTGAACCACTATCGAACCAACAATCTATTACTGATTTATCACGGTTCATAACTTCACCACATTCTGGACACTTAATATGTATATCATCAACGTATGGTCTATGTAAATCAATTGTATCTGGATTTACATCTTCTATTGCTTTCTCACTTAATTCTTCACGTGAACCAATCATTTCCATATGGCCACAAGAACATTTCCATAAAGGAAGTGGTGTCCCCCAATATCTATTTCTAGATATAGCCCAATCATTCATATTTTCTAACCAGTTACCAAATCTTTTTTCTCCAACGTATGATGGATACCAATTAACTTTCTTATTTTGTTCAATAATTTTGTCTTTAATTTTAGTAACTTCTAAGTAGTAGCTTGGTCTTGAATAATATACAAGAGGAGAATCACATCTCCAACAATGTGGATAATCATGTTTAATCTTTTGTTTTTTAAACAACTTATCATTTGCTTTTAACCATTTAATTACTTCTAAATCAGCTTCAAAGATATTCATACCTTTCCATAATCCTTCAGTATATTTAGCATCTTCTCCAACTGGATTTACATAAGGTAATTTATATTTTTTGCCAACTTTGGCATCATCTTCACCGAAAGCAGGAGCAATATGAACTATACCAGTACCATCAGTCATAGTAACATATGTATCACACGTTACAAAGAATCCTTTTCCATTTATTTCTATATCACTAGGAATTAATTGTTCATACTCTGTATATTCTAAGTCGCTACCTTTCATAGTTTTAAGTACTTTATAATCTTCACCTAATACATTATTTGCTAAAGCTTCTGCTACTATAAATTTATAGCCCATAGATTCTGCTAAAATATAATTTTCGTTTGGATTAACACATAATGCAACGTTAGAAATTAAAGTCCAAGGTGTTGTAGTCCATACAAGAAAGTATTCATCTTTATCCTTTAATTTAAAAGGTACTATAACAGTATTTGCATCTACTTCTTTATATCCTTGTGCTACTTCATGACTTGCTAGTCCAGTACCACATCTAGGACACCAAGGCATAATTTTAACACCTTCATAAAATAATCCTTCATCAAAGAATTTTTTTAATATCCACCATTCAGTTTCAATATAATTATTATCATAAGTGATATATCTATTATCTAAATCAATAAATTGTCCCATTTCTTCTGTTAGTCTTCTAAAAGCGTTTTCATTATCCCAAACAGTTTCTTTACATAATTTATTAAATTTTTCTATACCAAATTTTTCTATATCATTTTTACCTGCAAATCCTAATTTTTTTTCAACATTAACTTCTACTGGTAGTCCATGTGTATCCCAACCTACTTTTCTAAGTACTTTATGTCCTTTCATAGTTTGATATTTGCAAAATGAATCTTTTAAAAATTTTGCAACCATATGATGAAGTCCTGGCATTCCATTTGCAGTTGCAGGTCCATCATAAAATACCCAATTAGAAGCATTTTTTCTATTTTCTATTGTTTTATTTAGTATATCTTCTTTCTTCCAATTATTTAAGATATCTGTTTCTACTTCATGTACTTGTCTTTTGTCTAATTCCTTAAATTTTTCCATTCTTTAACCTCCATTAAAAAAATTCATAAATATAAGGACGAAGTTACTCGTGGTACCACCTTAATTCATGAATTTATTATCATCTTATTAATCTTAACGCGATAAACGTTTTTTCTTTTTCAGAAAAACACATCCAAAGTGATACATTTATAAATACTCTATTCTTTGTTTCCACCAACCACAAATTCTCTATAATATTTCTTTATAAAACGTCTTTTTCATTTGCTTTACAAAATTAATTATAAAATAATCTTTATATTTTGTCAATTTTTATTTTCATTGCATCTTCATACGTTTTTACTAAACCACATTTTTCATTAATAAAACTAGGTTTTATTTGATATATTCCAGGATAACAATTTCCTTCTATTAGTGAAGCACCATTTTTTGTTATCGCAACATCCCATCCAACATATTTAACTTCTGGTATAATTTTTGCACATTCGCGTACCATTTTTATACATTTTTCATAATTAGGTATAGTATAACCAATAAGATTAACATGACTTATTGGATGAACTTTAAAAATATTATCATCTCTATCAATAGCAGGTACAAAGATTTTACCATCTTTAATAAATGTATACATACTGCCTGATGAAAAATTATCAGTGATTCCACCATTACCTATTTTCAGTACTACATTTAATATATGAGTATCTACACCATCAAAATATGTAACAATTCTTAGTGTATTAACACTTGAACTATTTAATTTTGCCATATCTTTATGTTGTATAATTTTTTCTTCAATTAATAATTGTTTATTTTTTATAAGTTTATTATAAATAGACTTTAATTTTGTTTTATCAATTTTAATTAATTCTACTCCTACTCCTCCACATCCATCTATGGGTTTTACAATTATTTCTTCTTTATTATTACAAAACTTTACAAATTCCTCATAATTATTTTCTAAATACAACCATTCTCTTTTTAAGAATTTATCAAATAATTTATTAAATTCATATTTATTATCAAACAAATAAAACTTATCTTTATCATTAAACATTTTTACAATTGCATTATTTTTAACTCTAGTAAGATATGTTTTTCTTTCTTCTTTATTTAAATTATAAAATTCAAATTCTTGATAATCATAATATCCCGTTCCATATTTATTCGAACAACTTATCATATCTAATAACAAATATAACTTACTTTTATTCGTTTTCTCATGAATGTTATTTAAAACATTAAACATTTTATCATAATTAATATTTTTTAAACATTTTAATTTATAACCAATATTATTCATAAACTACTCCTCATTAATTATTTTACCACATATTTATAATTTATAATCAAAAAAAGATTATTTTTTATATGCTTCTAATAATCTTTTATGTATTCCAGGTTCCACAATATTTATAGCTTTTATAGAATTTTCTAAAGATAATTTAAAGTTACCTTTCATGAATGCAATACTAGCTTTTTCTAATCCATCATTTATTTCTCTATTTTCATATCTATATCTATTTCCATAAACTATTGCATTTTCTGCCATCCATGCTGTTTTTATTGTTTCATTACTTGTGTTATAAAGTTTTAAAACTAAATCTCTAGCAGTATCAACTCTGATATTTAATGTTTTTATATTTATTGGTTTAGCTTCTAATTCTTTTATCATTTCTCTAATTGCAAGTGTTGCTTCTTCTAACTCTATATAATAACATTTTGGAATAACTGGTAGTTTGTATGAAACTATCTTTTCTTTTGCATTAGAAAGTATTGTTTTTATTTCTTCTAATTGTTCTCTAGCTCTTAATTCATCTTCTTTTAAACTTCCTAAACTCTTTAATGTATAATCTAATTTATCTTCTGTTTTTGAAAGTTTAACATTCAATAATTCCATTTGTTTACATAATTTAGAGTATGCAAATAATTTATTTCTATAATCTTCTATAATTGCTTCATATTCACTTTTTATAGATTTACCTGATAAAGAAATTTCATCAATTATTTTTACCTCATCTTCAGTTAAATCATAGCTATATTTTATGTCATCTATTTTCTTATTAATGTTAAATATTATATTAAGTATTTTCTTACATCTTATTCCAATAGTTCTAGTATATTCTTCAAACATTTTTTTACTTACTTTTTCACGTTCAAAGTCATTATATAAATTATCATAATAATCTAATATTGTTTTTAATTCAAATATAGAATCAACTAAATTTAATACGTTTAGTCTATCAAATATATCTGCTATCTTTTTTTCTGATTCTTCTTTATTATAATCAATTTTTAAGTAATCTAAATTATATCCTTCTTTTTCCATTTTTTCATAAATTGAGTAAGTGTCTTTCATTTTTTTAGGTATTAAAACTTTACCCATAAGAATAATACTAGGTGTTTCTTCTATTACTATACTTAAATTACCTATTGTATCATCTAACGCTTTTACTATTTTTCCTACTTCAGTATAAGCGTTATTTTCCATACTTGTTTCGAAAGCGTTAAATAATTTATCTACATTTTCAAATTGTAATTCAATTGGACTTGATATTAGTTCATAATCTTCTTTATTATTATTGTATTTTACAAAGATTTCTCTATAATCTGTTTTTAATTTTGTTACAATTTCTCTATTTTTTTCTTCACTTGTAGTAATTTCTTTAATTTCATCTAATAAAAATTTTGACTTACTTTTAACAAAATATATATCTAATTCTATTTTTGCTAATTTTTTTTCTATTTCTTTATATTTTCTAGATTTTATTAATTCTTCTACGTTTATTAATTCATCAGTTATTTTTGGTACTTCTTCATCTTTTATATTTTTAAATTTTTCTTTCCAAATTAAATATTTTGCTTCTAATTCTTTATTATTTATTAATGATTCTACTTTGTTTAATTCACTAAGTATTGATGCACTTATTATTAAATTTTTATCTCTTTCTAATAGTTTAAGTGCGTTATTAAATTTGTTTTTCATATGTTTTCTTACAATAATTATCATTGAAATAATTAATGCTATTGCAATAACAACATATGCAATACCAAATAGCATATAAGTATCTTTCATATAACACACTTCCTTACAATAATAATCATATCATATAATTTATTAAAAAAAAAGATACTATTTTTGTTTAGTATCAATATTTTTTTCATTTATAACTTTTATTTTTTGTAATCCAAGAACTACTACACCACCTATTATAAAAAATAATATACTGAAATTATTTATGTTAATAGGATCAACTGGATTATCAAGAGTTGTTGGCCCCATTATAATTGCATATAATGAGCCTAACATTAATCCTATTATCAAATAAATTGTTTGAGTTCTAAATTTTTCTAAGGCTTTTTTTAAAGCTTTAATTATTGAAAGTATTCCAGCTATTACACCTAATCCAAATATAACTAGTCCAAAAAATGAAGAGAAGTTAAGATGTAATAAATCTTTTATTCCAGTTATTACTGGCAAATATAACCCAAATATAAGAAGTAATGTCGAACCAGAAATACCAGGTAAAATCATAGCACTTATTGCAATCATTCCTACTAGAAAAATATAAATTGCATGACTTACTGTTAAATTTGTTAAAGACATACTAGTTAGTTGTGTACTATTAAAATATGTTATTGCAACAACTAAAACTATTCCTAAAATTGCAAAAAATACATTGAAATAATTTTTCTTTAGAGTATCTTTTTCATCTTTTATAATAATTGGTATTGAAAGTAAGATAAATCCTATAAATAATGAAGATATTTGATATATATGTGTTTCAAATACTTTTGTTAGTATTAAAACTGACAATCCCATTCCAAATACCCAACCTATTCCTAGTTTAAATAAGTATTTTAATCCTTCTTTTCTTTTATCTTTATAAAGTAATGAATCTAATGCATTTACAAAATTATCATAAAACCCTAAGATGAATGCTATTGAACCACCTGAAACGCCAGGTACACTATCAGCTAAAGCCATCATAAAGCCATTAAAAAAATTAGTTAAATATTCTTTTAGTTTTTTCATACATATAATCCTTTCTTGTTAATTATATCAAATACATATTTTTTATAAAAGATATTTACTAATTATTTGTAAATTTATTTACATTTCACTTTCTAACTAAATTACTGAAAATATTACTACTTTAGATATCTCTAAATCTTTTATTGATGATTCTCTTCTTTCTAATCAATCCTCTATTGAAAAGAAACTTTGGAGATTTTTTAACAATTCTAAATTTAATGGAATCTCTTTCTTTAACAATTCCATTAAACATATTATCAATAATTTTAAAGCACTTAAACACGATAAATTAATTGTTGTAATGGACCATATGTTTATGAAAAATAATTTTGTTAATCTCGTCTTTACTTTAAAAATTGGTAAACAATCTATTCCAATTTTGTTTAGATGTGACAAAACAAAATCCAACAGACATCACGAAATTGATGAACTTACTAAGAAATGGTTGTTTAGTGAAAAAGTTATTTTTAATGCTATTGATGAAGTGATTGAATTACTCTCTCCTATTAATACAAAAATAACTTTTCTTGGAGACAGATGGTTTTGTAATTTAAAAATGATGAAACACATTAATGACAAAGGTCATTACTTTTGTTTTAGAGCCAAAGTCAATTCTAACATTAAAGTATTCATATATTATAAAAAAGAAAAGCACAAAATATATAAGAAATTTACTGATTTTAAAGTATGGAAAAATAAATCACTTTATTATGAAAATTTAGAAGATGATCCTTGGTTTATTTTATCAAACATAGAACCTAATCAAGCATTAAGAGAATATGCTCATAGATTTGGGGCAAATGAAATGTTTTTTAAATCACAAAAAACTAATGGATTTAATTTAGAAAAAACAAAAACAAGAAATCTACATGCTTATGAAAATTTATATAGTTTGGTTTGTTTTGCAGGATTGTGGTTAACAATTATTGGAATAGATTATACAAAAAACTATATACACGTTAAGAAAAATTTAAACATAAGATATGTTAAAAAGAACAAAAATAACAAACAAATAAGAATAATATCATTGTTTAATCTAGGCTTAACAATTTTTAGACGATGTTATAATTCCTATATAAATTATAAAATAAAAACTAATATGCAATTATATCTATAAAATTATATACAAACTACTTTTTAGAATATTTTGTTAAATAATAAAATTTAACACTTTTTTTCGTACAAAAAAATTCAATAAACTTTAAAAATCAAAACTTTATTGAATTTTTATATGAAATTTTAATAATTTTTACGTTTAAATATTGTAAATTTATATACAAACGGGCGAGTTTTATCGTTTACAAACCTAGGTTATACCTAGCCTAAATCAAAAGTGTCCGTCAATCAGTTAACGGTATATGGATTACTTATTGTTCCATTCCCTGTTTTTATAATTGTGGAAGACTTCAGAGTTACTGCGGGACGAGAGTAGAAGCCGTAGTTGCTCACATAGGTGCTGATAAGCGAACCATCGTCACGAAGTAGAAACGCTATACCGCTATCATCGACAGCGTCATAGCTGCCAGGAGAAAGCCCCCACCAATTTAAATTATTACTATTTGCATAACTGTTCATTAAATAATGAGTATAATTTCTTGAACTAGTTGCACCGGCAAATGACATTTCGTCTGCTGTTAATGCTCCTACATACATATCTGTATTATCTTTATATTTATTTAATTTTGTTCCTGTACATTTCAAAGATGGATTTTTGTCTGTATATATTCTTTTATATGCACCATAATATTGATTACCAGTACTATCAGTAGAAGCAACATTATAATCATAACACCAATCATCTACTTTTAAATAATCATTTAAAGTTTTTCCTGTTCCAACTTTTGTTTCTAATGTCGTTTGAAAATTTTTTAATGAGTCAGCAAGACCACCAGAATAATTTAAAAAGTCTGCTTCAGTATTTGAATTATAACCAAAAACTACAGAGTTTCCATCGTTCCAATTTCCTGTATATGATGAACTATTACACTCAACACTTCTATCTTCTAATATTAATTTTGTAGAACCGTCTCCTTCAATTCTAACTATCTTCCAACACATTCCTGCAAAATTTACATAATTATCTTCTACTCCACCTCTATAATAATAAGATGTACCGTAATCATCTGGTGTTGTGCTAAGTTCCTTTTCTGTAGATTTTGTAGTTGAACTTATTGTTGCATATTTTATTGTTAATGTTATATCAGATACATTAGTTGATATTTTATATATGCTACTTTGATTTTGCGTGTTTGTCACTGTTGGTGTACTTGTACCCCATACTGCATATTTTCCTACTAAACTACTTGCCATAGATGTTGTATATTTACTAGTTGCTACTGTTGGATTTACTAAAGTAAATTTACCAGTAGTTTCGTTTACAGTATAATCATCCGCATATGATATATAATAATTTGTTGCACTACTTCTTGATGAAGTAAATGTTGTTGGGTCACTCCCTTTTAAATATATAAATGAACTTGTTGCTTGTGCTGGTAAAGTTTTTGGAGTACTAACCAACTCTGTTCCGTTTGTTTTATTCTTTGAACTATCTATTATAGCAGTTGCTAATGTTCCTTCTCCATAAGGTTTAAATACATTAGGATCTACTATATTTGCTTTTGCACTAAATGTTTTATTCATATCTACACTTTGATCTACATTCATTTCTTTATAAGTTATAGTTAGTGTATATACTTGCGCTTTATCATCTGCTATTTCATTTTGTACTATTATTGTTCCTATTGATGGAAAAGTTGTTTCAGTTGTTATACTATTACATGTTCCAGATATAGTTCCTGTTACTGTTTTATTTGTTTTATCAATAGAAAATCCTGTTTTTGAATATTGTTTACAATCTAATGTATATACTAAATCATCTTTTCTTTCTAATGTATTCACAATATTCTCTAGTGCTACTCCATATGTAACGGCTTTATTACCTTTATTAGTTGCAACAAATGTTTTTGTCCAACTCTTACCTGGTTTTACTGCACTATCTGTTATTAATTCATCATTAATATCTGCATACTCTAACACTAAATTTGCTGTTGTTACACTTATAGATTTGGTATTAGTATTTCCAGTTATTTTAGTTAAAAAGTAAGCATAAGTTAAACCTACTAATATCATTAGTACTAAAAATATTCCTGTTATACTAACTATTATTTTTTGTTTTTTAGACATATATATCACTCCTACTTTCTTAATCTAACTAAATTATACAAAAAAAATATATCTATTTCAATATATTTTATCTAAATCTTTTAAAAATTTCTTACTATTTAAATATAATCCTGTATATCTATCATAATAAGTATTTATAAATAAATTTATATTCTCTATAACATTATTACTTATTTTTAAACTAGATATAGTACTAACATCTATTAAGTAATACATTCTTAACATCTTTATAGTTTTATTATCATATATAATTTCATTAGTATAACAATTCTTACAAATATATCCACCAATATCACCATCTATAGTAACTATATTATTAGTACTACCACATTTAGTACAACTATTAAAATTAATACCAACTCCTAAATAATCTAATACTTTTATTTCATATATATTACATATTACTTTAGGATTTAATTTATTATTTAATTTTAATACTACATTTATAAATAACTTATATAATTCTTCATACTCATAAGTCTGCTTTAATATTTGATTAGTTAATTCTACTATATAACTTAAATAACTAATTAATTTTAAATCTTGTTTTATATTTTTTAATTCATCTATAACACTGACTTCTAATAAATTACTAAGTTTATCTTTTTTTCTATTTATTATAAACTTACCATAAGTGAATTTTGTAGTATTAACTCTTAAATTACTTTTTAAACTTTTAGCACCTTTAGCAATTAAACCTATTACTCCTTCTTTAGTAAATACATTAATTATTTTAGATGAATCTCCATATGATACTTCATTAACTATAAAACCTTCTACTTCTTCCACTATATCACTTCTTTTTATATTCTAAATAGTATTCTATTTTACCAGTTTTTTTAAACATATCCCATAATTCTTTTTTTGTCATTTGTAACCAACCCTTTCTTAATTACACTATTATAATGGTTACAAATTTTAAATTTTATTCACTTATTAAATATATTATTTTTTATACTCATAAATAAAGTATAATTATATGGCATTTTATTATCATTCATATAATTTATAATACTCTCTATTTTTTTACTATCTATATCTTTATTATTCTTTTTTATATATTCTATAAATTCATTTAATTTATATTTTCTTTGAGTTATATTATACTTTTTTAAATATATTCTAACATTATCTATTACAAAACTAGAAAATACATCTTTATTATTATTTAAATAATATATAAATAACTTAGAATCCCATCCTAAATCTTGATAATAATTTAATATATCATAAGGTTTATCATTTACTAAATCATCACTTATTCTATCAACTACATTACGTACATTATCTAAATTATTTTTGTTAAAATCATTTTCTCTTTTTAAAAATTCTTTTAATGTATTTTTTTCTATATCAGTTAAATAATAATTTTTATAATTATTTATAAATTTTTTAAAATCACTATAAGACAAATTATAATTAGTAACATATTCTTTTATATTATGTTTATTTTCTTTAATATAATTATTTATTATATTTATATTAGCTTCTGTTTCTTTTCTTTTACTAACTTTATTATTGTTATTATTCTTTTTATTTTTATATTTTAAATTATACTCTAAATATAGTTTATTTATTTTTTTTGTACTTTCCATTTCTTTTATATAATCTGTTACTATTTTATTAAATTCATTTAATGTTATTTTTTCTTTTTTTATAAATTTATCTAACAAATCTAAATTACCATTAGAATCTATGTAAAACTTTAAATATTCTTCTTTTTTACTCATCTATTATCCCAAATTCCTTTAAGTAACGTTCTTTGTCTCGCCAATCTTCAATAGTTTTTACATATAATTCTAAATATATTTGTTTTCCTAATGCATTTTCTAAATCTACTCTTGCACGGCTTCCAATCTCTCTTAACATTTTTCCGCCTTTACCAATAATAATTTTCTTTAAATTACTTCTATCAACAATAATATCTACATTTATATTTATAACATTAGATTTTTCTTGATAATTTGTAGTAACACATGTAACACTATGTGGTATTTCATCTTTTGTAAGTTCAAGTATTTTTTCTCTAACAAATTCACTTGCTAAAAAGTATTTACTTGCATTAGTTATTACTCCATCATCATAATATTTAACTGTATCATTTAAATAAGTTTTAACTACTTTTAGTAATCTATCTACATTATCGTTTTTTAGTGCTGAAATAGGCACTATTTCTGCAAAATCATATAAATCTTTGTAACTATTTATAGCATTTAGTATTCCTTCATTATTTAATTTATCTATTTTATTAAGTATAAGTATTACAGGAACGTCATTATTTTTAAGAGCATTAATAATAAATTTATCTCCCTTTCCTATACCCATAGAAGCATCAACTATAAATAATATTAAATCTATATCACTTAAATTACTATATGCTTCTTTATTTAATTCTCTTCCTAATTTATCTTGTGGCTTATGTATACCAGGTGTATCTACAAAAACTATTTGTGTTTCACTATCATTATATACACCATGTATAGAATTTCTTGTAGTTCCAGCAACATCACTAACTATTGCAATCTTGTTATTTATTATAGTATTAAGTAAAGTACTTTTACCAGTATTAGGTCTACCAATTATACTTACAAATCCACTTTTCACAAATATCACATCCTTTAATATTTAATAATTTTCTTAAGAACAATAATATTATACATTATTTTTTTATATTTTGGTATAGATAATAACGTAAAATAACATTATAACGAAAAAAACGTACAGTTCGTACGTTAATTATTTATTAGATTTTGTTTCTTCACAACTTATATCTTCTATAATTTTATTTAGCTCTTCTTCTTTTAAATTTGTTAATTCCATTATTTCTTTCTTTGGATAATTTTTGTTTAACATATTTTTTATTATGCTTTTCTGTTTATCTATTTCGCCTTGCTCATAGGACACTTCTTTCATATATTCATCATAATCATAATATAATTGTTTATCTAAATCTTCTATGTCTATATTAAATATTTTACTAATATCTCTCATTAAACCATTACCATTATAAATATTATCTAGTAGTTTTTTATCATTACAAACAAAGAAATATAATAACTTTTCTAGATTATATTCATTCCCTTTCTTTATTTTATTATAGTCTATATTGGATAAAAAATCTAGATTAATATCTATTACTCGGAGCATATTATCTCTTACTATATGATGTTTCTTTTCTATCATCATAGAATCATATACAAATTCTCCTTTATTAAATAAATCATAATTGTTTATGTTTATTTGTATTACACCTTTTACGTTTTTATAGTCATCACTCTTATGTACTTGTCTTAATATAGAATTATACATATAAATATTATTTTTTACTATTGCAATAGGAACATTATTATAATTTATTTCTATGTTATAGTAGTTTTCATTATCTTTGACCATAACATCACTTACACTATTAACATAATTGGAATTACTACTAACATTAGGAGTAACTAATTCAATATTATTTCTTAATAATTTAACACTGATTCCAGTAGAAGCACTAATTAATCTAACTAGATATTCTCTACAAGTAGGATTTTCACTATTAAGAAGTTTTTTTACAACTTTATCTTTCAGTAAAACACGTCCTCGTCTCATCAACTCACCTCCCGTTCTTTTTGGATTACTGGGCCCAAAATAACCATATCAAAATAGATAAAATAATGCAAAAACGTGATTCTTAAAATCTGCACAAAAAAACGTACAGATTTTTAAAATCTCCCTAGAGAAATCTTAAAATCTGCACGATTTTTTTAACCAATTTTTAAAATCATATAAATTTAATTTTTTTACAATTTAATATATATTATTATATAAATTACCTACTTTTAATACTCTATTATTCCCATCTAAAGTATAGAGTATAACACTTTTCATGGGTTCAAAAAATTCAGTAATAACTCTTTCATTTAAATATTTTAAATCACTTATATTATTACTTCCAACCATTAAATATATTTTTTCAAAATCTCCATATTTATAACCACTCGCAACAGCTCTTCCTATCGCAATTTGTTCTGCATAAAGTCCATCTCTATAAGTTGCATTTTTTACTGTTACTCCTTTAAATTTATTACCATCTTTCATAACTACAATACAAGAAAAACATAAATTACTGTATGGACTATATGAATTATTCAACAATTCTTTTAATTCACTAATCATTTAAATCCTCCTTACTAAATGTATAAGGACATAAATCACTAACTTTATAGATAGTTTCATTGCCTTCATTATCATAACTAATAATTTTATTATCACTATGCATAAACTCTACTAATAATTGTCTACATAAGAAACATGGAGTAATTGCCTTTTCACTTGATCCTAATAAATATAGTGTATCAAAGTCCCCTTCTTTATATCCATCTGAAATTGCACTTCCAATTGCAACTTGTTCTGCACACATACCATCTTTAAATGAAGGATTTTCAACATTAACTCCTTCATACAAAGTACCATCTTTCATTTTTACTATAACACTAACTTTGTAATTGCTATTATTAACATAACAATTATTTTGCAACTCTTTTAATCTTTCAAACATACTATCACCTATTTAAATCCCTTTTTAATTTCTTACATGTATCATTTATCTTTTTCAAATTATATTCATTTCTTAAATTGTTTTTTGCATAATTAAAGATATCTTCTAAATTAAAAATTATTTTACCATTTTTCTTCATCCATTCATATTCTGGCATTAACCATATATGAAAATGTCCTTTTTCTTCAAATATAATTCTAAATCTACTACTAATATCATAACTCTTTAATAATTCTATAACTCTATTTTCTAATTCTATTAATTTATATCTTTGTTCTTTAGTTAATTCATTAATAGAAACTATATGATTATTAGTAGATATTATTATAAAACCATTAATAGGCAATTCAAAATCCTGTGAGACATTAAAATATTCATCTTTGTATAATAGTTCATGTACATCTCCATTAGATAAATTACATCCTAAACAACCATCAATATTATGTATTTTACCCATATAATCTTTTATTTCCATATCTATATTCCTAACTCACTTAATATTTCTTTTTGTAAACCAAACATTTCTTCTTCTTCTTTTTTTCCTAACGTATGATCATAACCTAATAAATGTAATAAACCATGTAATGCCAAAAATGATAATTCTCTTTTCTCACTATGCCCATATTCTATTGCTTGACTCTTCATTTTAGGAATAGAAATAAATATATCTCCTAAACTATTAATAAACGCATCAATATGTTTATTATCATTAAGTGCAAAAGATAATACATCAGTAGTTCTATCAATCCCTCTATATTCTTTATTTAATTTATGCATTTCCTCATCATCTATAAAAATTATATCAAATATACTATTATCAATATTTAATTTCTTTATAGCATAATCCAACACTTCATTCAAATAATCATAATCACTATATCCATAATTATCTATAATATCATAAACTGTATTCATACTACCTCCAATATTCCATAATAATTTAATAAAAACAAAGAACTAAATAATAAAATTAATATCCATAATACATTATATATCCAAGTCTTTCTTAAACAATTTGGTAACTTTTCTTTTATATAATCTAAAAACTTATATATTAAACAACCTAATATTCCTCCTACTAAATTTAACATAATATCATCTATATCAAAACTTCTACCTATATTCATTTGTATTAGTTCTATAGATAAACTTGTAACTAATGTAACAAATATTCCAACAACTATTTTCTTATTTTTCAATACTTTATTTACAAAATAACCAAATGGTACAAACAATAATACATTACCTAATACATTCTTATAAAATAATTTACTAGTATATTTATATCTCATTATTTCTTTAAATGGTATAAAATTATTAGAATAACTTTCAAAATCAGTACTAGTTACTAATTCGAATAATAAAAACATATATAATATAAAGATTAACAAAAATAAATCTTTATACAATACAAACTTTTTCTTATTAATTATAACATCTATAACTCTAATAGTAACTATAACTATAATAAATAGTAACAACATAGGCCATATATCTTTTAATACTATATTAACTTCATTAGGTATCATATAATCTCTCTTTTCTTTAATATCACATAAATATTATAATATATTTTTAATTCAATTAAAAGAAAAAAAGTCTAATATATTAGACTACAGACTGTTGACAAATAAAATTTGTTAATAGCCTTTTTATTTTATAAAAAATGTT
>OIYG01000352.1_pt1 | contig 46865 bp, 49 predicted proteins | sample 1587861 | NCBI WGS metagenome assembly OIYG01 (sample SAMN03283272) | human gut metagenome | biome: human-associated habitat; material: feces | host: Homo sapiens | place: Peru | collected 2012
AACCAACGATCAGGGAGTTGCAGTCCCACGCCTTACCACTTGGCTATAGACCCATATTTTATAGTAACTTGCATCACATTAATAATTTTACACTATTAGTTTTTTTTTGTCAATTAAATAATATTAATTATATTAAAAAATATGAAAAAGCATTGGAAAATATGATAAATTTAGTATTTGTATTTTTTGTGAAAAGTGTTGACAATTAATTTATAATATAATATAGTTAACATGCAAATTTTTATGTATATAAGAATGTCAAAATAAATTTATTTGTATATATTAATAGAGGTGATTAAAATGACTAAAATGTTTAAGAATTTTACTAAGAAAGATATACTTGTAGTTATTATGTGTGTAGTATTTATAACTTTTCAAGTTTGGTTAGATTTAAAGTTACCGGATTATATGAGTTCTATAACAGCACTTATCCAAAGTGATGGAAATCAGATGAATGAAATATTAGTAAAAGGTGGATGTATGCTTTTGTGCGCATTTGGAAGTTTATTTTCTGCTGTTATAGTAGGATATTTAGCTTCTAATTTATCTGCAACTTTTTCTTTTGATTTACGAAAGAAAATATTTGAAAAAGTTCAAAGTTTTGGAATGGAAGAAGTCAAAAAATTTCAAACAAGTAGTTTAATAACTAGAACTACTAATGATGTTACTCAAATAGAAATGCTTATATCTATGGGACTTCAGATGATAATTAAAGCGCCAATAATGGCGGTTTGGGCTGTTTCAAAAATACTAAATAAAAGCGTTGAATGGAGCCTTTTAACAGGAGCTGGAGTAGTAATACTTTTAGCAACAATAGGAACATTACTAATTATAGTATTTCCAAGATTTGAAAAGGTTCAGAAACTAATAGATAGAGTAAATAATGTTACAAGAGAAAATTTAACGGGTATAAGAGTAATAAGAGCATTTAATGCTGAAAACTATCAACAAAATAGATTTGAAAATGTAAATAGTGATTTGACTAATATGCAACTATTTAATCAAAAATGCTTTGCAATACTTAATCCAATCATGAATTTAGTTATGCATTTTTTAACACTGGGAATCTATTTCATAGGTGCTTTCTTAATTGATAAAGCTGGAATGCTTGACAAAATAAATTTATTTAGTAACATGGTAGTATTTTCAAGTTATGGTATGCAAGTTATAGCTTCATTTTTAATGCTAGCTATGATATTTATGATATGGCCAAGGGCTCAAGTTTCTGCAAAAAGAATAAATGAGATTTTAGATGAAAATGTTAAAATAGTTGATGGAAAATTAGATGGACGTAGTACAAAAGAAAAGGGAACTGTAGAATTTAGAAATGTTTCTTTTAAATATCCTGATGCTGATGAATATCTTTTGAAAAATATTTCATTTAAGGTTGAAAAGGGCGAGACGATTGCTTTTATAGGTTCTACAGGAAGTGGTAAAAGTACATTAATTAATTTAGTTCCAAGATTTTATGATGCTACAGAAGGTGAAATACTTGTCGATGGAATCAACGTTAAAGATTATAAATTAAAGTCATTACATAATAAATTAGGATATATTCCACAAAAAGCCGTTATGTTTACTGGTACTATAGAGTCAAATGTAAGTTATGGTGAAAATGGAAAAGATAGGCCTAATCTAAAGAAGGTTGAAAAAGCAATAGAAGTTGCACAAGGATTAGATTTTGTTTCTAAAATGGATAAAAAATATGAATCTCATATAGCACGAGGAGGAACTAATATATCAGGTGGGCAAAAGCAGAGATTAGCAATAGCACGTGCTGTAGCGAGAGATCCAGAAATATATATATTTGATGATTCGTTTTCAGCACTTGATTATAAAACGGATCTTATGCTTAGAAAAGCTTTGAAAAAATATACAAATGAAGCAACAAGTATGATAGTTGCTCAAAGAATCGGAACAATTATAAATGCAGATAAAATTGTTGTGTTAGATAAAGGAGAATGCGTTGGAATAGGTACACATAAAGAATTGCTTAAAAATTGTTCTGTGTATAAAGAGATAGCCTATTCACAGTTGTCAAAGGAGGAGTTAGAGAATGCCTAGACCAATGGGACCAAATAGGGGAATGCCTGAGAAATCTAAGGATTTTAAGGCTTCAATAAAAAGACTATTTAATAGTTTAAATAACTGGCGTTATTTACTTATATTCTGCTTAATATTGGCCATGACTAGTGCTATATTATCTTTAGTAGCTCCAAATCAATTGTCTAGCTTAACTGACACTATTACATTAGGTATTCAGCCAAATATATCAGAAAAAACTATTAATGAGGTATTAAGTAATCCTGAAATTAGTAATGAAGATAAATCTAAATTTATGAATTTGATTGAAGAAGCAAAATCAAATAAAGACGTAGATAGCAAAAAGTTACTAAAAGAAATGGATTCATTACCAAGTGAAATTAAAGATACTATTAGCTCTAAGATAAATATAAGCAAAGTAAAAAAAATAGCCTTTATACTTACAATTTTATATTTATTAAGTGCATTATTTAATTATATTCAATCATTATTAATGACTATAACGTCAAACAATTTTGCTAAAAAATTAAGAACTAGTATATCTCTAAAAATAAATAAATTGCCTCTTAAATACTTCGATACTCATGAAACGGGAGATATATTATCTAGGGTAACTAATGACGTTGATACAATAGCTCAAAACATGAATCAAAGCTTAGCTTCACTTGTTAGTAGTGTAACATTATTTGTAGGTTCAGTAATCATGATGATTTCAACTAACTTTATAATGGCAATAACTGCTATAGTAGCAAGTGCTTTTGGATTTGGACTTATGGGAGTTATATTGAGTAAGTCTCAAAAGTATTTTATACAAAGACAAATAGAGTTAGGTAATTTGAATGGTCATATAGAAGAAATATATTCAGGACATAATGTGGTTAAGGCATATAATGGTGAAAAAGAAGCAAGTGTAGAGTTTGATAGTTTAAATAAAAAGTTATATGACTGTAACAGAAAAAGTCAGTTTTTATCAGGTATAATGCAACCAATTATGATGTTTGTTGGAAATTTTGGATATGTTGCTGTGTGCGTAGTAGGTGCATTACTTGTTATGAATGGTAAGACTTCATTTGGAACAATAGTAGCTTTTATGATATACGTTAGAATGTTTACTAATCCATTATCTCAAATAGCTCAAGCTATGACGTCGTTACAATCAACAGCAGCAGCAAGCGAAAGAGTTTTTGAATTTTTAGATGAAAAAGAAATGACTGATGAATCTAACTTACCTAAAAAGTTAAATAGTTCAAAAGTAAAGGGAGAAATTGAATTTAAACATGTTAAGTTTGGATATGACGAGAATAGAAATATAATTAAAGACTTTAGCGTAAAAGTAAAACCAGGCCAAAAAATAGCTATAGTAGGACCAACCGGTGCTGGAAAAACTACCATGGTAAATTTGCTTATGAAGTTCTATGAAATAAATTCTGGAGATATATTAATAGACGGTGCGTCAACAAAAGATTTAAAAAGGGAAAATATTCATGATTTATTTGTTATGGTATTACAGGATACTTGGTTATTTAATGGTACCATTAGGGAAAATTTGAAATTTAATAATGGCAATGTAACTGATGATGAAATTTTAAAAGCTTGTGATGCAGTTGGAATATCTCATTTTATTAAAACTCTTCCTGGAGGCTTGGATGCTCAAGTGGGTGATAATGACAGTATAAGTCAAGGTCAAAAACAATTGCTTACTATAACAAGAGGCATGATTAAAGATGCACCATTTCTTATTTTAGATGAAGCTACTTCTAATGTAGATACCAGAACAGAGGAATTAGTCCAAAAGGCTATGGATAAGCTTACAAAGGGAAAAACTTCATTTATAATTGCGCATAGACTTTCTACAATTAAGAATGCTGATCTTATTTTAGTTATGCAAGATGGAAACATAGTAGAACAAGGTTCTCATGAGCAATTATTAAAAGCTAATGGCTTTTATGCAGAATTATATAATTCACAATTTGATACAATTAGTGAATAAAAGTATTTACAAAATAAAAAAAATAGTGTATATTTTATATATCACTATTTATGCAGGTGTAGTACAATGGTTAGTATATGGCCTTGCCAAGGCTAGGATGCCGGTTCGATCCCGGTCACTTGCTCCATTTGAAATTAACTTACGGACTTATTTGTTTGTAAGTTTTTATTTTACATAAAAATGATAAAGACAATGCTATCTAACATTGTCTTATTGTTACTTTTATATTTCATTTTCTTTTAAATATTCAATTATCTCAATGAAGATTTTATCATTACTTTTTAAATAACTTAATTGGAATAATAATCCAAAAGAACATACAAAAAAATATTACTTTAAATAACCATTTGATTGCTCCATATACAATCCATTCTTCTGGAGAACCAGAAACAACCATTCTTTTTCTATTATTCATTCTTTCTGTTCTGTAAATTCTCGTTCTCATAAATGACACCTCCTAGTTAACGTCCGTCCTTCTATGCATAATTATAACATAATTTAATTTGTTTGTGTAAAACATATAACATTCAGAGTTTATTCAATATTATCTAGCATTTAAAAAAAATAGTAAATTCATATGCCTAAATAATTTATATAAATCCCATATTGTTTTATTTATATATCGCTTTCTGATAAGTTTGATTAATTTTTTATTATATTAAAAATGGAACTTAATAAATTTAGTATTCGTATCAAATGTTTATGTGTTTAAATATCCAGACCAATTATAACGTTATATTAGTCAAGAGAATTATTTTGATGATAAAATATGGTGAAGATAATTATTAAGTAGATGAAAAAAGTGCTAAAATAAGATGTGAATTAGAAAAAAATGCTAGTATAGCTCATATTTATTATTACGATTATTAATAAAAAGGAAAAAACATCGAAGTAGTTTAATCTTATTTATATGTTTTTAAAACATTAATATGATGATAATTAAACTCTAGGAATATTTCCTGTTAAAGTGAGTTATTATAGTTCATAATTAATTTGTGAAAGGAAGAGTTTATGAATCAAGAAAAAATTGGAAAATTTATTTTGGAGTGTCGAAAAAGGAAAAATTTAACTCAGTCTGAAATGGCTGAAAAACTAGGTGTTACTGATAAATCAGTTAGTAATTGGGAAAATGGAAGAAATATGCCGGATTTATCTTTATTTAAACCTCTATGTGAACTTCTTAATATTTCTATTAACGATTTAATAAGTGGTGAAGTGGTAGCAGGGAGTGCTTATCAAGAAAAGTTGGAAGAAAACATTATAAATACAATTGATTATACTAACAAAAGAGTTTTAGAGAAAAATAATTTGATTGGTATTATTTTAGTTGTATTTGGAGTTTTATTGATGGTAACGGCTTTGTCTATATTTCCAAGTGAGAGTAGTTGGGGGAGTATTTATTCACTATTTGGAATGATAGTATCGTTAGTAGGTATTTTAAATTTTATGAGAAAATTAAATTGGGTTAGAAAAATATTGTTTAGTTTTTGTTATTTAATTTTGATTGTTTCTTTGATATTTATTATAGATTATGTAAGTGTATTAAATATTAAACAAGCACCAAGATTTTCAATTTATAAAATAACGTCTGATACGGCGATATACTATGATACACCATTTTATGATGTCATAAGATGTAATCGTGATACTAAAGATGAATATTATAAAATTATAAAAAATCAGTCTTATGATAATCAAAATATCCAAAAATATTGTAATTAGGTTTGAAAAAAACATAATTTTAAATTTTTAAAAAATTATGTTTTTTTATTTATTATTATTTTCTAGGCTTTTTCCTTTATACTCAGAATTAATTATTTCCACCATTTCTTTTGGACTTTCTTTGCAATTATTTAATAACCATTTTTTAATAATAGCAGACATACCAGCTTTAAAAAATTCAATATGATAATCCATATTTTTTGTTGTTCCGTAATATTTGATCATATCAGATTTTTCTAAATGATTATCGTAATAATTCATAAAGTCAAAGTTTAACTTAAACATGGTTTTATAATATATTTGATTTTCTTTTATATGTGTAAATAATTTTAAATAATCGTAAGAATGTTTTTGCTTTATTGATTCCTCTTTATATAATTCTAATAAATCATTAAACATTTCTTCTTTTACTTTGTCTGCTAAATCATATATGTCAATATAATTAACATAGAATGTTGAACGATTTATTTGGGCTTTTTTTACTAAGTCAGTAATATTAATTTCATTAATTTCTTTTGTTTGAAGTAATTCAATAAATGCTTTTTTTATTTTTGCCTTGGATTCTTTTTTCCTTTTATTGTTTGCTATATTCATAAATACCCCCATTATTTAGACATTTTAAGTAAACCTGTTGATTGAATTAATTAACTATCAATATTATAATTTAATTGTATTAAAAAGACAACTGTCTTTTGATTGGAGGTGTGATATGGCTAAATCAAAATTAGTAAAAGTTAATCAAAAAATTGCTGATAAGGTTACTAATGGTTATAAAAAAGTTGAAAATACAGTAGTTAAAGGTTACAAAAAAATAGAAGATTCTGTGGTAAAAGGTTATACTAAAATTGAAGATAAGTTTGTAAGTGAGTATTTAACGCATGATTGTGAAAACGTTGAAGCTGCTAAGAAAAGGCTAAAAAAAGAGCAAGAACGATTAAAAAATAAATAAGGAGGAAATTAAAAATGAAAAAGGAAACATTATTAGAAATTATATTAGGAACTATTGGAGGATTAATCTTTGCAATAGGTATGTGTATGGGACTTATTCCTGAATGGGATATGTTGAATGCTGGAATTGTTGTGGGCGTAATAGGGTTTATTATTTTACTTTGCATTATTCCTATATATAGAAAAAGTCATCCAAGGACTAAATTAAATAAGCAAACAGATTGGGGAATTGTAGCAACCTGGGTAATTGGAGTTGTTGGAGCATTAGTAATGGGATATGGAATGAGTAGAGTTATGGTAGAAGAAGCTACAAAACAAGATATGATAATTGGAATAATTACGGGTATAGTTGGTTTAATAGTTTGTGTATTAAATTATCCTATTTATTCTTATATAAAAGGCAATAAATAAGAAAAAATTAGGAGCTTATATTTTAGTTTCTAATTTTTTTAAGGTAGTTAAAAATGAAAAAATTTTTATATCCTAAAAATCATATTTTATTGATTGGCTTATTCACTATAGTGATTTCACTAATATATCTAATTTTCTTTAATGGCTTTGGTACGAGTATATCTTATGTTTTATATTTAATTATGACTTATTTCTTTGCTGTAATATGCATAAAAATATATAGCATAGTTAAATCTAAAATTAATAGATTTATAGATAATAATAAGTATTTGAGTAAATATAAAAATAATCATAAGTTAAGATACAGGGTTTCTCTGTTTGTATCTTTGATGGTTAATGTAGTATATGCTATGTTTAAATTATTATCTGGTATAGTTTTTAAATCATTTTGGTTTATATCATTTTCTTTATATTATTTTTTGTTAATTATACTTCGATGGAATATAGCAAAAGAAGAATTAAAAGATAATATAAATTTAGAAGATGAATTTATAAAATATAGGAAAACAGGAGTTATATTATTGTTTACTAATGTAATACTAACAATAATTATTTTGATTATAGTAAATCAAAAAATCATGAACATTTATCCCGATTGGATGGCAATTACAGTGGCAGTTTATACTTTTTACCTGCTATTTAATTCAATATTTGGTCTAATAAAATATCGTAAGTATAAGAGTCCATTAATATCCTCATCAAAAGTTATAAATGTTATTACAAGTTTAGTTTCATTAATATCATTAGAAATAATTCTTATACCAACGTTTGGAGGAGGTCAAACAGATTTTTTTGAAATAATGATAATGGCAACAGGCGGAGGAATAGCTTTGATTATTATAGTTATAAGTTTATATATGATCATTAAATCAACTGAATGGTTGACAATTGTAAAATGTAAATTATATGTAAAATTCATTTTATTAATCTTAGCTATAAATATGAATAACATTCTCTGTTTTAAAATAATTTGATTCTTGAAAAAAAATATATATTATGTTAATATTTATTTATAAGGATAGGTAATTATGAAGGTAATTGAGGTTAATTTAAAAAGTGAAGATGAATTATTAGAAAAATATAGTGGTAAACTTTCTAATGAACTATTAAAATATTTGATAAATGAGTCAAAATACACTGATGAAAGTTTAAAAATTGTGGTTAAAACAAATATGGAAGCTGATAGTGTTAAAGATGTAATAAAAAGTGGATTAAACTCTGCTTTAAAGAATGCTGAGTATATTGATAAACTATATAATAATAAGCAGATTTTATTGTTTATTATGGGTATAACAATATTAATAATTTCAACTCTTATTTTAAATCAGGTAATCAAAGAAATTGTAATAATAGCAGGTTGGGTGTTCATATGGGAAGTTATTGATATATCACTAAATACTGACATTGAAACACGCATAACTAAAAGAACAATAAAAAAATTATTAAAAAGTAGAATCGTGGTAGAAAGATTATAATCTTTCTATTTTAATTACTACTAAAAAGTGTTATAATGTTCATGGTGATGATATGCATAAAAAGCTTAAAATATTAATTATTGCTTTACTGTTTATTACAACTGGATGTGGCAAGGATAAGTATAAAATTTGTAAACTAGATCTAAATAATAAAAGCGATAATTATATTTTAGATGCAACTTATAAAGTATATTATTCTAAAGGATATGTTACAAAAGTTGAAAAAAGTGAGATATACGAATCAGATGATGAGGATATCTTGAAATATTTTAATGATTCTAAATCTATAGAGTATAAAAACTTAAATGAACTATATCAGGGATATAGTTATGATATTAAGCTTTTAGATGGTAGTATAAATATTGAAAGTAAAGTAGATATGAACACTTTAGACATAAGCAAAATGGTTAAAGATGGTTTTATAGATAAGGGATATACTTCTAATGGTAGAATAACCTTAAATGGAATTAAATATGTTTATACTTCAAAAGGATTTAATTGTGACATATAATTTAAGAGGAGGATATTATGTTTGAAAATAAGAAAATTTTTATACTTGGTATGGCTAGAAGTGGTTATCAGGTAGCTAAGTTATTAAGTAAGTATAATAATGAAATAGTTATTACTGATAGTAAAGATCAAGACCAAGACCATGTAAAAGAACTTGAAGAGTTGTCAGTTCAATTTATTAAAAGCGATAATCCAGAGGATTTATTGGATGATAGTTTTGATTTAGTAGTTAAGAATCCAGGAATAAGATACGATCATCCTTTGATACTAAAAGCTATAGATTTAAATATAAAAGTAGTAAACGAAGTGGAGGTAGCTTATCACTTTTTACCTAAAAATAGCTTTATAATAGCCGTTACTGGTTCTAATGGAAAAACTACAACTACAACACTTTGTTATGAATTTGTACGTGCTATGAAAAAGCCAGTTCACCTTGGCGGTAATATAGGATATCCGTTATCACAAATTGTAGAAGAAGTTAAGGATAACGATGTAGTAGTTCTTGAAATATCAGCACAGCAGTTGCACGACCTTTATGATTTTAAACCTAATGTAAGTATTTTAACTAATTTAATACCAGTTCATTTGGATTTTTTTGGAGATTATGATACTTATAAAAATCATAAGGCTAAGATATTTATGAACCATACTAATAATGATATAGCAGTTTTAAATGCAGGCGATGAAGATGAAGTTAATTTAACTAAGAATATTAAATCTAAGAAAATCTATTTTTCAAGTAAAGGTCCAGCAGATTGCTATATAAAAGATGATGCGATTTATTATGAAGAAGAAGAAATTATAAAACTTAGTGATATTAAATTAAAGGGTATGCATAATTATGAAAATATTATGTGTGCTATAATAGCTACTAAACAATTAGGAATTAAAAATGAAACTATAAGAGAAGTTTTAAGAAAATTTAAAGGTGTAGAACATCGTATAGAATTCGTAAGAAAGTTATCAGGAGTTGAATTTTATAATGATTCTAAGGCTACAAATGTTAAATCTACTTCGATAGCAGTTAATTCTTTTGATTCACCAGTAATTTTACTACTTGGCGGTTATGAGAGAAACCATTCATTTGAAGATTTAAAAGAAGACTTAGCTCATTTAAGACACATAGTATGCTATGGGGAAACTAAATATAGGATTAAAGAATTCTGTGATAAATATCAAATGCCTTGTACAGTCTTAGACAATTTAGAAGAATCAATAAATTTTGCTTATGATATGGCTGATCCTGGCAATGTAGTATTATTAAGTCCTGCTTGTGCGGCTTGGGATCAATTTGAAAACTTTGAAAAAAGAGGTCAGAAGTTTAAAGAAGTAGTAAATTCTTTAAAAGAAAAATAGGAGGAATTATGAAAATAAAAGATGTAAGAGGAAGAGAAATATTGGATTCAAGAGGAAATCCTACTGTTGAGGTTGACGTTATTTTAGAGAATGACGTTGTAGGTAGAGCTTCAGTTCCCAGTGGCGCATCAACTGGTGAAAGAGAAGCTTTAGAACTTCGTGATGGTGGTACTCGTTATATGGGTAAAGGAGTATTAAAAGCTGTTAACCATGTGAATAGTGAATTAAGAGATCTAGTTATAGGAATGGATGCTGAGGATCAAAAAAAATTGGATTATGCTATGATAGAATTAGATGGAACTAGTACTAAATCTAGGTTTGGTGCTAATGCAATACTAGGAATTTCTATGGCAGCAATGAAGGCATCTGCTATAAATCTTGGTTTACCTTTATATAGATATATGGGTAGTGGAACAGTTTTACCTAGACCTATGATAAATATAATAAATGGTGGTGCACACGCAGATAATAATTTGGATTTTCAAGAATTTATGATAATCCCAAATAGAGATACAATGAAAGAAAGAATAAGAATTTCTTCAGAGGTATTTCATGCTTTAAAAAAAGTTTTGAATGAGAGGGGATTATCAACAGGTGTGGGTGATGAAGGCGGTTTCGCACCTAATTTAGATAGTAATCGTGAAGGCTTTGAATTAATTATTGAGGCTATTAAAAGAGCAGGTTATGTTCCTGGGGAAGATATTAACTTAGCAATTGATGTAGCTGCATCTGAATTTTATAAAGATGGAAGATATGAGTTAAAAGGTGAAGGAAAATCTTTAACAACTTTAGAACTTATAGAATTCTATCAAGAATTGGTAGAAAAATATCCAATTATTTCAATAGAAGATCCTGTTGACGAAAATGATTGGGAAGGATTTAGACTTGTAACAGAAAAGCTTGGAGATAAAATACAACTTGTTGGTGATGATCTATTTGTAACTAATAAGGAATGTTTGAAAAAAGGTATAGAAATGAAAGCTGGAAATGCTATATTGCTTAAGGTAAATCAGATAGGTACAATAACTGAAACTCTTGAAACTATAGCTTTAGCGAAAGAAAATGGTTATAGTACAATTATTTCACATAGAAGTGGAGAAACTGAAGATACAACTATAGCTGATTTATCTGTTGCTCTTTCACTAGGTCAAATTAAAACGGGATCTATGTCTAGAACAGATAGAATAGCTAAATATAATCAATTGATTAGAATAGAAGAAGAATTAGAAAATAGCAACGTTTAAGTTGCTATTTTTAGTTTTTTATGTAAAAAAAATTAAATGTAAATAAAAATTTTATTAAAAAAATTAAAAATATATTTTTGACAAGCCATTTTATCTTTGATATTATTTTTTAGCTATTTAAAAAAATAGTTAATTTTTCTTTTAGTTATATGTTATAATGTTTATGTAAGCTATGGAGGTATTTTATGGCAAAAAAGAAGAAAAGAAAAGAAGAAAATAAAGAAAGTGCAGGATATATAGTAGAACTTAAAGGTATCCTTTTAATAATAATAGCTATAATAGGGTTATGTCCTTTTGGACCAGTGGCAGATTTTATAAAAGGATTTTCTTGTTTCCTATTTGGTACGCTGTGGGCTGTTTTTTTGGTCTGCTTAATATTTATAGGATTTGTAACTATAGTTAAAAGAAAAATACCTAAAATATTGACTGGTAAAACTATAGGCTTGTTTATAATAGCTATAGGTATACTTACATTATTGCATATTAGTTATATAAAAACGTTAAAGATTAATCCTAATAATTTTGATATATTAAAAAATGGACCACAGGTATTAGAAAAAACTGTTGATAATGTTATGTATTATATAAAAGGCGGATTTGATTCTTCTAATACGGGTGGAGGAGTTATCGGAGGTATTTTTCTTAGTATATTTGTTTCACTTTTAACATTAAATGGTACAAAATTTATTTGTATAATTCTTATTGCTTGTGGAATTTTAATATATACTGGTCTTTCATTATATGAAATATTTAAGAAGACTGGTGATGAAATGAAGTCATTAGCAAGTAAGGTTAAGAGGCCAAAAAGAGAAAAAAGTTATCATAAAAGTGTAGTTCAAGATAAAGAAGAAGTTGAACAAGTAGAAGAAAATGTAGTTGAAGAAAAGCAAGTAGAAGTTGTTAATAATGTAGATAATAATGCTACGCCAAACAAAAAGTATACTTATCCGCCAATATCATTATTAAATAAGCCTTCTAAAGTAGATGGAAAAGATAATGAACTTGCTATTAAAAACAATATACCAATATTAATACAGGTATTAAAGGACTTTGGAATAGAGGCTAAAGTTGTAAATGCACACGTTGGGCCTGCTGTTACACAATATGAACTTGAAATAAAAGCAGGTACTAAAGTTAGTAAAATTCTTAGTCTAAATAGGGAAATAGCGTTAGCATTAGCAGCTAAAGATGTCAGAATTCAAGCTCCTATTCCAGGTAAAAATACTATAGGTATAGAGCTTCCTAATAAAAGCATTTCGATGGTAACAGTAAGAGAAGTGTTAGCAAACGTTCCATCTAGCAAAGCAGGATCTAAATTACTTGCAGTTTTAGGTAGGGACATTATGGGTGAACCACAATGGATGGAAATAAATAAAACTCCGCACTTATTAGTTGCTGGATCTACAGGAAGTGGTAAATCTGTTTGTATAAATAGTATTTTAGCTTCTATATTAATGCGTGCAAAACCAGATGAAGTTAAATTAGTACTTGTAGACCCCAAAAAGGTTGAACTTTCAATATACAATGGGGTTCCACATCTACTGGCTCCCGTTGTTACGGATCCGAAAAGAGCTAATGTAGCTCTTAAAAGGATTGTGTCTGAAATGGAAAGAAGATATGATGTATTTGAAGAGAGTAAAACCAAAAATATAGAGAGCTATAATGCATATATAGATAAAAAGAATGAATCTTTACCACCAGAGGCAAAAGAAAAGAGAATGCCTTATATAGTTGTAATAATAGATGAGCTTGCAGATTTGATGCTAGTAGCAGCAAAAGAGGTAGAGGATTCTATTATGAGAATAACTCAAATGGCTCGTGCTGCTGGAATACACTTGATTGTAGCAACACAAAGACCATCAACAGATGTAATTACTGGTGTTGTAAAGGCTAATATACCTTCACGTATATCATTTGCTGTATCAAGTGGTATAGATTCTAGAACCATACTAGATATGGTTGGTGCTGAAAAATTACTTGGAAAAGGTGATATGCTATTTTTACCACAAGGAACTAATGTACCTATACGTATACAAGGAACATTTATCTCTGAAGAAGAGACTAAAAATATAGTTGACTTTGTATGTAATGAGCAAAAAGCTCATTATGATGAAACTTTACTTATGGATGATGACGAAAAAGGTGCTACTACAATGGTTGAAAGTAAAGACGACTATGAGGAACCACTATATAACGAGATAGTAGATTTTGTTATAACGCAAGGAAAGGCAAGTGCATCTCTTTTACAAAGAAGATTTCGTCTTGGATATAATAGGGCTGCTCGTTGTATAGATTTACTTGAAGATAGAGGAATTATTGGACCTCAAAACGGATCTAAACCAAGGGAAGTTTTGGTTAAATCAGATAGTTCATCTGACTAAAATTCGACAATATAATACTGATTGTTAAGCTACAATAAAATTGGTGATTTTATGAAGAAGTATTTTATAACTTTTATACTAGCTTTAGCAATCGGTTTTTTTCTTTCTAATTTTTTTCTGAATCAATATAGAGATTACAAAGGCGTTAAAGTATCTAATAGTGGAGAAGAATTGTATTTCATACAGTATGGAGTATTTTCTAGCTTGGAGAGTATGGAAGAAAACACTATATCACTTGAGAATTATGTTTATACTGTAGAAAATAATATGTATTATGTATATATAGGTATATCTGCAGATAAGGATGTATCTCAAAAAATAGCGGCTTATTATAAAAAAATAGGATATGAAACAATTGAAAAAAAATATTTGGTGAGTAATAAAAATTTTTTAGAGCTTTTAGGTACTTATGATCAGATTATAAAGAGCACAGAAGATGAAACAGCACTATCCTCCTTGATTAATCAGGTATTAATTAAATACGAGGAGGTTGTGATACATGGTGGTTAAAATAAAGGATATTCCTATAAATGAAAGGCCGTGTGAGAGATTAATTTTAAATGGCTCAGAAAACTTAAGTAGTGAAGAACTATTAGCTATAATTTTAAGAACTGGATTAAAGGGGACTTCATCTAAAGAGTTAGCTAGTTATTTATTAAGTAGTATAGGTGGTATAAAAAAATTAAGAGATATTACTTTTGAATCTTTAAAAAAGGTTAAAGGTATAGGTAAGAATAAAGCTTGTAGTATAATGGCAATGGTTGAGCTTGGAAAAAGGATTAATCAGGAAATAGATAATTTACAAAATGTTAGAATAAATAGTTCAAACTTAGTTTTTAAATATTATAAAGACAAATTAGGTTATAAAAAGCAAGAATATTTTTATGCTATTTATCTTGATACATCTAAGAGATTTATAAGTGAAAAATCGCTTTTTATTGGAACTATAAATTATAGTGTTGTTCATCCTAGAGAAGTTTTCAAAGAAGCTTATTTAAATGGTGCGAGCGCTATTATTTGTGTACATAATCATCCTAGTGGAAATGTAATACCAAGTAAACAGGATTTAGAAGTTACAAATAATCTTATAAATGTAGGTAAGATTCTTGGAATTAAAGTTTTAGATCATATAATTATCTCAAAAAATAATTATTATAGTTTTTTAGAGAATGGGGATATTTCAATTTAACTATTTTTAATATATAATAATAGTAGGTGGTAATGTGAAAGGTAAAAATAATAACAAACTAAAATATATTATAATTTCTATATTTATATTTGCTGTTTTAATAGGGATAACGGTTAATACTATTAATGATAGTCGTAACTTGAATTTTTTTGAAAAGTCGATAAAAGATAGCGTTATATTTGTAGAAAAAATATTTTACACTCCTGTTAAGTATGTTAATGAAAAAATTAGTGAGATAAAAGAAAGTAAAAACTTATATAAAAAGTACACTAAGTTATTAAAGAAAGTTGAGAAAACTGATCTTTATTATGCACAGATTGAAGAACTTCAAAAAGAAGTTACTGAATTAAAATCTACATTAAATTTGAATGCCACATTGTCTGAATATAATTATGTAAATGCTACAGTAGTAGGTAGAAATATAGGATATTGGTATAATACCTTAAATATTGATAAAGGATCAAAAAGTGGAATAAAAGTTGGTGATGCTGTAATAACTGAAAAAGGATTAATAGGTAAAATTATAAATACAAGCAATTTTTCTAGTACAGTAAAATTGCTTACAACTGATGAAATTATTAATAAAATATCTATAAAAATAAGTTCCGGTGATGATTATTTTTATGGATTGCTAAGTGGGTATAATGTAGAAAAAAATGTCTATGAGATAGAAGGTATTACAGATTATAATATTATAAAAGAAGGAGATATTGTAACAACAACTGGTCTTACCGATTATTTTCCTAGTGGTATATTAATAGGAAACGTATCTAGTATAGTAAAAGATGAATTTGATTTAAATAGTGTGGTTGAAGTAAAGCCATCAGTAGACTTTTCTAATATAAGTATTGTTACGGTATTAAATAGGAAGGCATTAAAATGATATATATATATTTAATACTATCTTTTTTACTTGAAGCTATATGTACCAATATATTCAGTTTAGATAGCTTGTTTATTCCTCTTTTCACATTAACTGCATTAGTAATTATTTATCCTTGCTTCAATAATAAAGTATTTAATTTTATTATTACTTCTGTTATTTTGGGATTGGCATATGATATAGCTTTTTCAAGTTCTATTTTTATAAATACTATTGTTTTTGGAATTAGTTCTGCTTTAATTATATTACTTTATAATTATGTTAATTTTAGTATTTATAGTTCAATTTTATTTAATATAGTAACAATTATATTTTATAGATTGGTAAGTTATTTAATACTTTGTGTTATTGAATATCTAAATTTTAATCAGTCTTTGCTATTTAAAGGAATATATAGCTCATTAATAATTAATATTTTATATGGTATAGTAAGTTATATTTTACTTTATTGCATTTTAAATAAGTATAAAAACAACAATTTTTAGAATTTTGATTATGAATAAAATAACTTTTTTAAAAACTGTAAAAAATTGCTAGCAGAAAATATGTACAAATGTTCGTAAAAACTATTGACATTTGTTTTTTTGTTTAGTATAATTAATTTGTAATTATAAAGGAGGAAAAACATATGGCTAAGACATCATCTGCTGATAAAACCTTGGATCAAGTATTATTAGACATAGAAAAACAATTCGGAAAAGGTGCAGTAATGAAATTAGGCGAACATGAACATCAAAAAATAGATACAATTTCTAGTGGTTCTATTTCTTTAGATATAGCTCTTGGAATAGGCGGATACCCTAAAGGAAGAATTATAGAAATATTTGGACCTGAATCAAGTGGAAAAACTACTTTTGCTCTTCACGCTATTGCTGAAGCACAAAAAAAGGGTGGAAGGGCTGCATTTATAGATGCCGAGCATGCCTTGGATCCGGTTTATGCATCAAAACTTGGTGTTAATATAAACGAATTATTGCTTTCACAACCAGATAATGGAGAACAAGCTCTTGAAATCTGTGAAGCATTAGTAAGAAGTGGAGCAATAAGCATAATAGTAATAGACTCAGTTGCAGCATTAGTTCCACAAGCTGAAATAGAAGGTGAAATGGGTGATTCTCATGTTGGACTTCAGGCAAGATTAATGAGTCAGGCTTTGAGAAAACTATCTGGAATTATAAATAAAACTAATACAGTAGTAATATTTATAAATCAATTACGTGAAAAAGTTGGAATAATGTTTGGAAATCCAGAAGTAACTCCAGGTGGAAGGGCTCTAAAATTTTATTCTTCTGTAAGACTAGAAATAAGAAAAGGTGAACAAATAAAATTAGGAAGCGAAGCTATAGGTAACAGAACAAATATTAAAGTTGTAAAAAATAAAATGGCGCCTCCATTCAAGTCTTGTTCAGTTGATATTATTTATGGTGAAGGTGTGTCTATAACCGGAGAGATTGTAGACTTAGGTGTAGAATCAGGCGTTTTGGAAAAAAGTGGAGCTTGGTACTCTTATGATGGAAATAAAGTTGGTCAAGGAAAAGAAAACGTAAAAGACTGGCTAAAGAAAAATCCTAGCATAAAAGAAGAAATTGAGAAAAAAGTTAGAGACTATTATGAACAAAATGATAAGTTACAAATAGGAGCTAAAGATACCGATTAACTGAAAAAAGATTCTAGGAGAATCTTTTTTTCTTGATTTATTTTTAACTATCACTTATAATAGTAATAGAGTTAGAATTACTCAAATAGAAATGGAGGAGTGTTATGCCAAGTATTGGTATCTCCATTTTGCTAATCCTAATAGGATTAATTGTCGGAATAATCGCAATGTTTATATTTAATATAATAAAGAAAAATTCTGCAGTTTTAAAAGCTGATAAAATATTAGAAAAAGCTCGTATAGATGCCGAAAAATTAAAGAAGGATTATCTTCAAGAAGCAAAAGAAGAAGCTAGTGAATTCAAATTAAAAAGTGAAGAAGAAATTAAAGAAAAAAAACTAGAGATAAAAGAATCAGAAAGTAGACTTATAACACGCGAGGAAAATATTGATAGAAGAGATGTTAATCTTCAAAAGAGAGAGGATTTATTAGACGAAAAAGAAAAAAATTTATTAGATAAACAAAAAGATATTCAAGAACAAGAAGCAAATGTGGAGAAAATTAAAGATGACCAATTAAAGCTTTTGGAAGAAATTAGTGGATATACTAAGGATAAAGCTAGAGAGTTGGTTATGAAAAACGTAGAGGACGCAATGACTTTAGAGATTGCTTCATATATAAAAGAAAAAGAAGCAGAGGCAAAATTAGAAGTAGATAAGAAATCTAAAGCTATGTTAGTAGAGTGTATGCAAAAATATGCTAGTGATGTCGTAGAAGAACAGACAGTTAATGTAGTAGACTTACCAAGTGATGATATGAAGGGACGTATAATTGGGCGTGAAGGAAGAAATATACGTACTATAGAGGCAGTTACAGGTGTAGATCTAATAATAGATGACACACCTGAGGCTATAGTTCTTTCATCATTTGATCCACTTAGAAGAGAAATTGCTAGAATAACAATCGAGACTTTAATAAAGGATGGTAGAATTCATCCTGCACGTATTGAAGAAATATATGACAAGACTTGCAAGGAAATGAAAGAAAAAATCTTAGAATATGGACAGAATGCTTTATTTGAACTAGGAATAACTAAAGTAGAGCCAGAAATTATAGAACTTATTGGTAAACTTCAATTTAGAACTAGCTATGGACAAAATGCACTTAAACATTCAATAGAAGTAGCGCAATTAGCAGGGATAATGGCTGGTGAATTGGGCGAAAATGAAGGATTGGCAAAAAGGGCTGGATTACTTCATGATATAGGAAAAGCAATTGATCATGAGATTGAAGGAAGCCACGTAGAGATAGGGGCATCAATTGCTAAAAAGTATAAGGAAAACGAGGTCATTATAAATACAATCGAGTCTCATCACGGAGACACTGAAGCTAAAAGTGTTATTGCAGAACTAGTTGCAATTGCAGATGCATTATCTGCTTCAAGACCAGGTGCTAGAAACGACTCATTAGAAAACTATGTTCAGAGATTACACGATTTAGAAAATATTGCTAATGAACAAAAGGGTGTTGATACAGCATTTGCTATGCAAGCTGGAAGAGAGCTTAGAGTTATTGTAAAACCAGAAGAAATAACAGATGTTGAAAGCCATAAGGTTGCTAGAGATATTAAAAATAGAATTGAAGAAGAATTACAATATCCTGGAACAATAAAGGTAACTGTAATACGAGAAACAAGAGCAATAGAAGAGGCTAAATAGTCTCTTTTTAATTTAATCAAAAAAAATTCAAAAAAAGTATTGACAAATATTTCCAAATATAGTAAACTATATGTAGTTTAGAGATGGATAAAGCAAAATATAAAAATAATTATTTACAACAAAATAAATAATTATAAAAAATATTTCAATTATCTAAAAAAATATTAAGTAAAAATGATATATAATTAGTTTATATATTTATGTTTGCTTAATATTTGACTGGAAATGTTGAGAAAACAATTTCTACCGACTCTAAACGTTACAATTGTAAGAAGAAAGAAAACTTCTATGGTAGAAGTATTGCAGTAAGTACTGATAATATTTATATGCAATTTTCTAAACTCAAAAACGATGGTTTTATCAGGATTATCGTTTTTTTGTTTATTTTTAGAAAAATGGTCAATATACCATCCAAAAAATTATATTCATCATATTATAAACTAGATGGGAGGTATATCATGTTTTTCAACAAAAATTGTTGCTGTGGTAGACAAATGCAAGATAATATGCAACCAATAATGGAACCTACTATAACTAAATGTGTAGAGAAGGAGTTTCATCACGAAGTTAAACATTGTTGCCCAATACATACTCACGTAATAAATAAACATATTTATACACATACTTATACTCCACAATATACTTGTGATGAAGAAAATGTAGTAATTAACAATGATTGTGGTGGTTGTTCAGGAAATATGTTCAATTAAAGTAGTATTTTACTACTTTTTTTGATATAATTATTAAGGTGATATAATGGATGCAGAGTATGAAAAAACAATAAATAATGAATTTGATTATTCTAATGTAGTCGCTAAACCTATGGATATAGCTAAAATAGTACAATATTGCGATAATATTTATAATCAGTTTGTTATGCTTTTAGACGAAGATGAAAAAAGAAATGAAAAGCTAAAATATGAATTTCAAAGTTACAATTATAAAAGATGCTATGGTGATGGATTTACTATATATATAAAAGATAAAAAATATAATAGTGTTTCTTGCAAAAACTATGAGTCATTTATGAAATTCATTGAAGAAGGGAAAATGAAAAATTTAAGTTCTTTAGAAATAAGTTTGGATTTAGATTTTAAAAGAGGAATGAATGATTCTCTTAAATCATATGATAATTCTTTTAATATAGTATTTAGACCTTATGAAATAAGTTTTATAAGGACATCAAATTATAATGATGAAAGTATGAATCAAATACAAAACACTATAAATCAGTTGTTTAGCGGATTTGAAGTGGAAGATAGTATTTTCTGTTAGGTAACTATGTATAATGATACAATAAAAGTTGCAAATAAAATTATATCTTATGATGATCTATTAGATATATTTTTAAAAATGCAAGAAAAATTACTATATTATAAAAAAATAAATCATAATGAAGAACTTAGAAACAAAATGTTAGATTATAATTACCAAACATGGTCATTTAAAGACACTAGTAGTTCATTAACCTTTAATGTTGAATTTTCCGATGATACTAATATAAAATTTGATAACTATGATAATTTTATTTCTATATTTAACACTAGATTAGAAGAAATTAAAAATATATTTGTTTATTTTAATATTAGTTATAGCACTAAATATAATGAGAAGTCCGAATGGTATAATCAACACATATATGTATTTATATATGAAGATAAAATGGATATAGATGTGTCTTTAAGTAGCCAAGATGATAAGATTAGTGATGTTTATGAATATATTAAGAACAAAATTTTGAATGCTCCTCCTAAATACGATTCAGTGATAAAAGATAAAGGGAAAATTACAACTAATACAGGTTTATCAATTGGACTTATACCAGGTATAATTATAACGTCATTGCTATTGTTAATTCCTGCTGTTAGACATTTATTTGCTATAAGCTATGTATTATATCCTATATGTGCTTTGATATTATCTTTTATAATAGGTGGAATAGTAAGTGGCCCAAAGTTGGATAGTTTATATAAACCAATAAAACCAGACCAAAAATATGCAGGATATGATTCAAATAAAGGTAAAAGCATATATAAAGATGATATAAATAAATTTGTTGAAACTAGTGAAATACTAATAGGAAAAAATACAAATAATTTAAAGAATAGAAAAGAAATTATGGAATACTATGAAAAGTATAAAAAAAGTATTTTATATAAATTAATAATTCTTTTAATACTATCTATTGTTGTAATATTTTTTAGAAATGTATAGCATTTAGTATGAAGTATGATTTTTCTTATATTTTTGATAGACTTTCAAAATCAAAATTTAGATCAAGCTTTAAATTAAGTCAAGACGACATTGCATATGTAAAAACTAAAGGTTTAGGTAAGATTAAACAACACGCATATGATTTTGTTAATAAAAGATTAAAAGATATAACTTTTATAAATGATGGACATCAAACTCCAATGAGAGGTCATCCTGTTTTTATAGCGCAGCATTCAACTGCAACTTGCTGTAGGGGATGTCTAGAAAAATGGCATAAAATAGATAAAAATAAGATTCTTTCTCAATCTGAAATAGATTATATAGTAGAAGTTATAATGGAATGGATTAAAAGAAATTTAAAATAGTTTGTTAAAATAAGTGCGATAGAATTTATTATAATTTTATCGTATTTTTTTTATGTTAAAGAGGATTTTGAAGATTTATGTTGAATTATATAGATAGGGAGGTGATGACATAAAAAAATATCCATTTGTTTTACAAGACGAATCTAAAAATTGCGGGGTATCGTGTCTAAGCATGATAATTAAATACTATGGTGGAAATGTATTAAAACGTGATTTACTTGAGATGACAAATACAAATAAAGATGGGACTAGCGCTTACCATCTAAAAGAAACTTTAATACAACTTGGATTTGACGCAAAAGGAGTTAAAGTTGAACTAGAAAATATAACTAAAGAAAACTTAGTACTACCATGCATTGCTAGTGTAACATTAAATAAATCATATAATCATTTTATTGTAATATATGAAATAAATTTTAAACATAAATATTTAGTAATAGCAGATCCTATAGATAAAATAAAAAAAATTAAATACGATGATTTCAATAATATATTTAATAAAATTTTAATAATTTGTTTTCCTGTAAAAACAATACCTTTTTCTAATGAGTTTGATAAATCAAAACTTATATTAAGTCTTCTAAAACCACATAAAAATCTAATTTCCAATATAATTATTTTATCTATTTTTATAACTATTTTTTCTATTATAGCTTCCTTTTATACAGAGTGTATAATTGATAGTTTAAGTTTATATTCTAAAAATTATTTGTTTTTGATTTTTTTATTCTTCTTTTCTATATATTCTTTTAAGAATTTAACGAATTATTTTAGAAATAAAGTTATAGTGTTTGTTAATCAAAAATTAGATCTTATTTTAACACTTGATATTTTTAAAAAGATCATCATTCTTCCTTATAGCTATTATCAAAATAAGATGACAGGTGATATATTATCTAGAATTAATGATCTTGATATTTTAAAAGAGGCTATTTCTAAAGTACTTGTTTCTTTATTTATAGACTTACCACTTACATTATTTTCAATGATATTTTTACTTATTATTAATAAAACTTTATTTATAATTGGTATTATAATTATGACTTTATATTTTGTAATTATAGTTTTATTTAAAAAAGGTTTAAATCTTAATTTGAGAAGTATTAAAAGACAAAAGGGTGAATATATGTCTTATATGGTTGAGGGCATTAATGGATTTGAAACTATTAAAGGCATTAATATAGAAAGTGATATTATAAATAGATTTGAAAATAAATATGTTACTTTTTTAAATTCATCTTTTAAATATTATAGTATATATTTTATTCAACAATTATTAAAAGATTTTGTTGATAATATCGGCTTTATTTTAATAATTCTAATAGGTGCAATACTTGTTATTGATAACAAGATGACATTAGGATCATTATTTACTTTTTCATCATTATTAATGTATTTTTTGGAGCCAATAAAAAATATTATGAATTTAGATCTCGTATTAAAGGAGGCTAAGAATTCTTTAGAAAGAATTGGTGATATACTTACTTATCCTGAGATTAAAGATGGTATTTTAAATGAAATAGATAATTTTAATATAGAATTTAAGAATTTATTTTTTTCTTTTAATGACAAGATGGTATTGAAAAATATAAATATTTGTATAAATTCTGGTAAAAAGGTCATGATAGTTGGAAAGAGTGGTAGTGGTAAAAGTACTTTATTTAAGCTATTAAAAAGATATTATAAAATTGATTTTGGAAAAATATTTATAGATAATATTGATATAAATTATTATTCTAATAAGGTACTAAATGAAAATATAATTTATATAAGTCAAAGTGAAATTTTATTTAATGACACTCTTTATAATAATTTGATTTTTGATAATAGTAAGGTTTCTTATCTTTTAAAAGTGGTTGATTTGTGTTATATAAATAAATTTATAGATTCTAGATTAGGACTTAATATGCTTATTGAGGAAAATGGAGCCAATTTGTCAGGTGGGGAAAGGCAAAGAATAGTTTTAGCTAGGGCTCTTTTAAAGAATTTTAATGTATTAATAATAGATGAAGGACTAAGTCAATTAGATATTAATCTTGAGAGAAGAATTTTGAAAAATTTATTTAAAGAATTTAGCACTAAAACAATAATATTAATATCACATAGACTTAATAATCAAGATTTATTTGATGATGTAATAAACATTTCTGATGGAAAAGTAAGGTATAGCTGATATGGAAAAAAGTATAGATATTTATACTAATTCTTCTATAATATTAGAAAGACGTATGCCAAATAAAATAATATCTTGGATTGTAATATTGATTTTGTTTTTAATATTTTTATTAGTTATATCATTTATACCAATTAACATATTTAGAACGTATAGTGGATATGTTACTTTAGAAAACAATAACCAATACATAAATTTTGTTATGGGTTCTGATGATTTAATAGATAAAAAAGGTACTTTATATATTAAAAACAAAAGTATAAAATATGAATTTGATTCTATTAAAGAAAATATGATTATAGTATTAATTGATAGTAAATATTTATTAGAACCTAATAAATTAATTAAAATAAATTTATTATGTGATAGGACTACTTTATTAAAGCTCATAAGAAATAAAATTTTGAAAGGGTTTGGTTCATGATAACTTTAACAAATAACGAATTAAAAAGTATAAATGGTGGCGCTATGAAATTCGGGATTGCAATTGGAATAGTAGCTGGTGTAACTTTTATAATAGGAGTAATAGACGGTATTTTTAGACCTCTTAAGTGTAATTAAACTATGATACTTTTAGATAATAATGAATTAAAGAATGTAAATGGCGGTTCAAATATGTTTACTGCAGCATTTTTTAATGCAGCAGCAAGATCTTTATCAACAATTTTCGATATAGGTAAAAGTTTTGGATCTGCTATAAGAAGAGCAATAAGTGGAACATTTTGCCCTCTTTAAAAATAAGAAGGTATTAGCTATTACATTACTAGCTACTTTAATTATTTTTTTGCCTATCATTAATTACATATTTAATTTTTTGCTTCAAATTGGAAGAATGGTAGGTACATATATAAGAATTATAAGCGATGGAACTATTTGTATTTTTTAGGAGATTAAATCTCCTTTTTTTATTTGATAATGTATAATTTTTATATAAAAATGTAGCAAAGTGGATTTGTAAATATAAATTTAGACATTTTTTGATAAAAAGTGTTTAAATACTTAACTTTTTCTTGTATATTTTAAAATTCAGTGTTATAATACTGATAGATTTGTGAAAGGAGGGATATTGTGTCAAAGGTAGTAGTAAAAAATGGAAATGTTGACGGTGCACTTCGTACTATGAAGCAAAAAAATGCAAGAGACGGCCTCCTAAAAAAAGTTAGAGAAAGACAAGAAGGTTATAAAAAACCAGGAGTTAGACGTAGAGAAAAAAGAGACGAAGGTATTAAAAATACTAGAAGAAGAGAAAAAAATAATTACTAAGAGCGCTTGTACGCTCTTTAATTTTAAAGGAGATTATATGAGAGATAAATTATTAAATGATTTAACTTGCGCTATGAAAGCCCAAGATAAGGAAACGTTAGCTGTTTTAAGAATGGTAAAAGGAGCTATTCAATTAGAAGAAATTAATAAGCATCATGTGTTAAATGATGACGAATTTATTGATGTAATTGGTAAGCAAATAAAAACAAGAAAAGAGTCTGTTTTAGAATTCACTAAGGCAAACAGATTAGATCTTGCCCAAAAAACGGAATCTGAAATAAAAATTTTAAGTAAATATATGCCAGAGCAATTAAGTGAGGAAGAAGTACTTAAAGTTATAGATGAAGCTTTTGCATCTATAAATCCTAAAGCTCAATCTGATATGGGAAAATTAATGGGCTATGTAACTCCTAAATTAAAAGGTAAAGCAGATATGAGTTTTGTTTCAAAGACTATAAAAGAAAAGCTTTCAAATTTATAAGGAAAATATCGTTCTATTTTCCTTTTTTTGTTAAAAACCCTATATTTATTATGCATTTTATGGTATTATTATTACATTGAGGTGATTACGTGAGAGAGTTAACAGAACAAGAATTAGTTAGAAGAGAAAAGCTACAAGAAATAAGTAAAGTTTGTAATCCTTATCCAGATAGTTTTTCGAGAACACATACTTTAAAAGAAGCAAGAGAACTTAGTGATGGAACTACTAATGTTAGAGTAGCAGGAAGAATAATCTTTGTACGTAAGATGGGTAAATTAAGCTTTTTGCGTATTAGAGATTTAAGTGCTGATATTCAGCTTGAAATCAAAATAGATGAAGTAGGAGAAGAAAAATATAGTTTCTTTAAAAAGCTTATTGATATGGGCGATTTTATAGGTGCTGATGGTGAGATTTTTACTACGCAGACTGGAGAAAAAACATTAAGAGTACATACTTTTGAATTTTTAGGTAAAGCATTAAAACCTTTGCCAGAAAAATTTCATGGTTTAACTGATATTGAAGAAAAGTATAGACAAAGATATACAGATATTATTATGAATGCTGATTCAAGAAGAGTATTTTTAGGAAGAAGTAAATTTTATTCTTTTTTACATAAGTATTTAGGTGAAAATGGATTTTTAGAAGTTGAAACTCCAATATTACAAACAGCAGTTTGCGGTGCATCTGCTAGACCTTTTTATACTCATCATAATGCTCTTGATATAGATTTGAATCTAAGAATAGCTCCAGAAACATATTTGAAACAATGTATTTCAGCAGGATTTGATAGAGTATATGAACTAGCTAAATGCTTTAGAAATGAAGGTATGGATACACAACACTTACAAGAATTTACTCAAGTTGAGTGGTATGTAGCATATTGGAATTTCGAAGATACTATTAAGTTTTATAAAAAGTTTATGCAAAATTTATTGCTTGAACTAGTTGGTACGACAAAAATAGAGTATCAAGGTAATACTTTAGATTTTGGTAAAGAAGAATGGGCTAGAATCAACTATGTAGAAAAGATGAAAGATATACTTGGATTTGATTTTCTAGACATAACTGATCCATTAGAACTTAAAAATCTTGTTGTATCAAATGGACTATTTACAATGAAAGAGTTAGATGATTATAAATCAGTAAGTCAAATAATAGACTTTATATATAAGAAAAAAATTAGAGCGAATATTGTGGAACCAACAATTATTTATAACTATCCTGCAATTATGATGCCATTAACAAGAAGAAATGATTCTGATCCTAGAACAGTAGATATGTTTCAAGTTGTAGCTGTTGGTTCAGAATTATGCAAAGCTTATTCTGAGTTAGTAGATCCTAAGGTTCAAAGAGACGCTTTTCTAGACCAATTAAAAGCTCGTGAACAAGGCGATGATGAAACTATGGAAATAGATGAATCATTCTTAGGAGCTATGGAGCAAGGAATGCCACCAATTAGTGGATTAGGATTTGGTGTAGATAGACTTATGATGTTAATATATGATCAACCTTCTATAAGGGATGTAGTATTATTCCCAATGATGAAGGATAAAAATTAATGAATCTTTATGTAGTAAGACACGGAGAAACAGTTTGGAATAAAGAAGGAAGAGTGCAAGGCATAACGGATATACCGCTTACTGAAAAAGGTATAAGTGATGCTTTAAAGTTGCGAGATCTAGTAAAGTCTTTAAATATAGATGTAGTTATTTCAAGCCCTTTAAAAAGAGCAATTGAAACTGCTAAATTAATAACTGATTATAGGTTTCCAATAAATATTGATGATAGAATAAAGGAAAGAGATTGGGGACTTAATGAAGGAGCCAATATAAATGAAGTTGATAGAATTGATTGTTGGGATGTTATTTTGAATACTAAAGTTCAAAATATAGAGTCCATACAAGACTTTATGTATAGAGTTTCAGAGTTTATCGAGGATATTAAAGTTAGATTTAAAGGCAAAAATGTTTTAGTGGTTACTCATAGTGCGGTTAGTAGAGTAATTCACTATATGCTAGGTAAAATTCCAGAAGATGGAGATTTATCTAAAATAAGTATTCCTAATTTAAGGATAATAGAATATAAAATATAGAAGGAGAATTTATGAAAATATTATGTGTAAATGCTGGTAGTTCTTCATTAAAATTTCAAATGTATGAAATGCCAGAAGAAAAAGCTTTAATAAGCGGATATATAGAAAAAATCGGACAAAAGGATTGCTTTTGGAATGTTAAAGTTAATGGAGAAAAAATAAGATCTGAAAAATATTTAAAAAACCATACTGAAGCAGTTGAAGTGTTAATTGATGAATTATATAAAAACAATATAGTTGAATCATTAGAGGAAATAAAAGGCGTTGGACATAGAGTTTTACACGGTGGAGAAAAATACTCTGACTCAGTATTAATTACAGATGAAGTAGTAAAAGATATTGAAGATTTAACTAAATTAGGACCATTACATCATCCAGGGAATTTAGCTGGTATTAAGGCTATGATGAAAGCTTTACCAAATGTTCCTAATGTAGCCGTATTTGATACTGCATTTCATCAAACAATGCCTAAATATAATTATATATATCCAGTTCCATATGAATGGTATACTAAATATGGTGTAAGAAAATATGGATTTCATGGTACAAGTCATAAATATATAACAGGTGAAATGAAGAAGAGATTAGGAAAAGAAGATGCTAATCTAATTATATGTCATGTTGGAAGTGGAGCAAGTATTGCTTGTATAAAAGATGGTAAGTGTTATGATACTACAATGGGACTTACTCCTCTTGATGGATTAATGATGGGAACTCGTTCTGGTTCAATTGATCCTTCTATTTTACAATATGTTATGCAAGAATCAGGTAAATCAATAGAAGAAGTTACAAATGATTTGAATAAGAATAGTGGATTTTTGGGAATTGCAGGAGCATCAGATTGTCGTGATGTTGAAAAACTAGCTGAGGAAGAACAAGAAAATGCAATTTTAGCTTTACGTATGTATACAGATAGAATAGCTAAATATATTGTAGACTATTATTTAGAGCTAGAAGGAAATGTTGATTCAATAGTATTTACGGCTGGTGTGCTTGAAAATGGAGCTTATATGAGAAAATTAATAATAGATAAATTAGCTCCTTTAGGAATAACTTTAAACGAAGATATAAATGGTAAGATTGCAAGCTTTAAAGATATTCACGAAGGTATAATAAGTGGTGCTGACTCTAAGATAAACGTAATGGTTTTACCAACAAATGAAGAAATTATGATAGTAAAAGATACATTTAATATAGCAATACATAATTAGTGAGGTTTAATATGGCTTGGCTTTGGTTATGTATTGTGATAGTTTTAACTTTAATAGAAGCTGCTACTGTGAATTTAGTAACGATTTGGTTTATAGCAAGTGGTATTGTTTCCATGATATTATCATTATTTATAGATAATTACTTTATTCAATTTTTCAACTTTGTGGTGTTAGGAATAATTTTACTTATTACTACTAGAAAATATTTAGTTAATATTTCATCGAAAAGACAAGAAAAAACTAATTTAGATAGAGTTATAGGTGAAAATGCTTTAGTAACTTTAGAAATTGATAAAAATAAAATTGGTGAAGTAAAGGTAGATGGAAAAAAATGGTCTGCTATATCAAACAAAAAAATCAAAGAAGGAAGTACTGTTAAAGTACTATCTATAGAGGGTGTAAAATTAAAAGTAGAGGAGGTCAAAGAATAATGCAAGCATTGATTATTATTCTTATTATAGTGGCAATTTTAGTAATTCCGAATATTAAAATTGTTCCACAAGCAAAAGCCTATGTAGTTGAAAGAGTAGGTTCATATTTCTCAACTTGGTCAAATGGTTTACATGTAAAAATTCCATTTTTAGATAGAATATCAAACCAAGTTAGTTTGAAAGAAATAGTTAAAGATTTTGATCCGCAACCTGTAATTACAAAAGATAATGTAACTATGCAAATAGACACAGTAGTTTATTTTCAAATAACGGATCCAAAATTATACACATATGGTGTAGAGAATCCAATAAGCGCTATTGAAAATTTAACAGCTACAACTCTTAGAAATATAATAGGTGAGCTTGAGCTAGATGAAACTTTAACAAGTAGAGATTTGATTAATACTAAAATGCGCTCTATTCTAGACGAAGCTACAGACCCTTGGGGAATAAAAGTTAATCGTGTAGAAGTTAAAAATATATTACCCCCAAGAGATATACAAGAGGCCATGGAAAAGCAAATGCGTGCTGAACGTGAAAGACGTGAATCTATTTTAAAAGCTGAAGGTGAAAAAAAATCTGCGATATTAATTGCTGAAGGTGAAAAAGAAAGTGCTATCTTAAGAGCAGAGGCTAAAAAAGAAGCACAAATTAAAGAAGCAGAAGGAGAAGCGGAAGCACTATTAAAACTAAAAAATGCTGAAGCAGAGGGTATTAGAATTATAAAAGAGGCTTCACCTGATCAGAAAATAATAGCTATGAAGAGTTTAGAAACCTTAAAAGAAGTGGCGAATGGTCAATCTACTAAAATTATTGTTCCATCAGATTTACAGAATATAGCAACTCTCGGAACTACAGTAAAAGAAATGTTGAAAGATGAAAAATAGTTTTTCTTATATTAAGAATATATTAAAAGTATTGATTTGGCCTATTATGTTTATAATAGGTCAATTTTTAATTCAATATATATTTGTGCTACTATTCAGTTTAACTGAAAAAGGAAATATGAGTGAATCTGAATTTATAAATTATATGGAATCTACAGATTATAAGACTAAGCTAACTAATTATATTAATTCTAATACCTTATTAATAGTTGGAATATTATTTTTTATATTTTTTCCAATACTATATAAGAAATATGGGAAATATAAAAGATATGAAAATAAACTTAATGCTTCTAATATTATAGAACCAATACTTTATGGCATAGTAATTTCTTTACTCTACAATATATTTATATATTATTTAAATACTATGTTTAATTTTACTGATAGATACACTTTGAGTGATGTTCCAATTGTAGTTCAACTAATTTCATCGGGAATAATTGGACCGATTCTTGAGGAATTGTTATTTAGAGGCATAGTTTATAATAAATTAAAAGAATTTAATAGTATTAATGCAGCGGCTGTTATTTGTGGTTTAATTTTTGGAGTTATGCATTCAAATATTATAGAGGGTTTATATGCGTTCTTAGTTAATTTTATTCTTATATATTTGTATGAGAAATATAATTCTTTAAAAGTTACTATTACTATGCATATGTCTTTAAATATTACGATAATTTTGATGTTAGGCTTTATAATTAAAGGATTTACTATGTTTAATTTATATTTATTTATAATTAGCTTTTTGATACTTTTAATTTTAGTAAATAACAGAGGAAACAATAAAGATGGAATATTTAGGAAGAATTTTAGAAGAATTAGAAAATAATGGAAGTAACCATAGAGGAATATTAAAATTGTAGTGAACTATTAAAAAATAAATGAGGGTAAAAATTTAGATATTATAATGCAAGAGTTTGCACAAGGAATAAAATATATGACACTTAATTTTTTTGAAAGTAAAAATAAGAACAGTATAGATTATATTATTGAATTTACAAGATTTGTATATTTTCCTTTGTTGATTCTTCGTGTGAGGTCAGAGATAATAGTATAAAAGATAATGTTTTCAAAATAAATCAAAATACAATGTTTGATGCTACTGGAAAAATATCTATAAAAGCAAGTGTAAATTAATATTTTTTACTTGCTTTTATTTAACAAGTTGATAATTATATGTTATAATTATAATGGTGATAATGTGATTAAAAATATAAACCATGTAAATATAAACTATGAAGATTATGGTGAAGGTAAAAATGTAGTTGTAATGCTTCATGGTTGGGGTCAAAATATAGATATGATGAAACCTTTAGGTGACAAATTAAAAAAAAATAATAGAATAATAATAGTTGATTTACCTGGATTTGGTAGGTCTGAAGAGCCAAATGAAATATGGAGTATGTATGATTATACTAGTTGTATACACGAGCTATTAAAAAGTTTAAATATAGATAATCCAATATTACTTGGTCATTCCTTCGGTGGAAAAATTGCTTTAATATATGCTAGTCGCTATAAAACTAAAAAATTAATACTTTTTGGAAGTCCATTTAAAAAAGAGATAAAGAGGTTAAGCTTTAAAACTAAGATGTTAAAATCTCTAAAGAAAGTACCAGTATTAAATAAGTTAGAAGGATTTGCTAAAAAGCATATTGGCTCTAGGGATTATAAAGCTGCTAGTGATTTTATGAGAAAAATATTAGTAGAACATGTTAACCTAGATATAACAGAGGATGTTAAAAAAATAAAATGTCCAACCATTATCGTTTGGGGCACTTGTGATAGTGAGGTTCCAATTGAAAGAGCATATGAATTAGAAGGATTGATACCTGATTCAGCAGTTATCCCTTATGAAGGATGTACGCATTATGCATATTTAGAAAGATTACCACAGACTGTTAATATAATTAAAAGTTTTATAGGAGATGATTAAATGAATTTGTTTTTAATATCGCTGATACCGTATGCAGTTTTTACTATAAGTAAAACATTAAAGTCGATACATATGATGCAGCAAAATTATTACAATGATGGTAACAGATTTTTAAATTGGATTATTTGCAATATTAAAAAAGTTGCATTTGAAGTTGATGTTTTATTTGTTTTATTAATTTTTACTATATTTTTTAATATAAGTGTTGAAATTGGGCTTTTCATTATAATTTATGGATTTGTGTATATTAAGTCTAGAAAAAAGAAAGAAAATGCTAAAAAGCCTTTAGTTATAACTGCTAGGGTAAAAAGGCTATTATTTACAACATTTATACTATATACCATTATGGTCATACCATTTGTAATTAACTTTAACTATTCAAAATTAACTTTTGGGTATTTAATTTTAGCTTTAGCAACTTATTTAAATCCCTTTGTAGTAATTACTGCTAATTTTATAAATAAGCCAATCGAAAAAATGGTTTATTTTCACTATAAATTTAAAGCTATTAAAAAGCTAAAGGAGCAAAATATACCAGTTGTTGGTATTACTGGAAGTTATGGAAAGACTAGTAGCAAAAATATAATTAATGACATATTAAATGTAAAATACAATTCTTTTGCAACACCAAAATCTTTTAATACTCCTTATGGAATAATTAATTCTATTAATAACTATTTAGATAAGTTTAATGATATTTTTATAGTTGAAATGGGAGCGTTTAAAATTGGAGAAATTAAGCAAAATTGTAAATTAGTCCATCCTAAATATGGTATTATAACAACTATAGGTGAAGCACATTTAGAAAGTTTTGGATCAAGGGAGAACATTCAAAAAGGAAAGTTTGAATTAGTTGAATCATTGCCAAAGGATGGACTTGCTATACTAAATGGTGATGATGAGTATCAATTGAGTTATAAAATTAAAAATAAGTGCAACGTAAAATGGATAGGTATAGATAATAAAAATGTTGATTTATATGCTACCAATATAAAGTTATCTAAAAATGGTACAAGCTTTGATTGCGTATTTAAAGGTGATAAAAATAAATATACTTTTAATACTAAGTTGTTAGGAAAGCATAATGTTTATAACATTTTGGCTGGAATTTTACTTGGTAAGGAATTTGGAATGTCTATAGATGAGTTAAGAAGAGGAGTTTCTCTAGTAAAGCCTATAGAACATCGTTTAGAATTGAAAAAAATAGGCATGATAAATATAATAGATGATGCTTATAATTCTAATCCAGTAGGATCAAAGATGGCTTTAGATGTTTTAAAACTTATGGATGGTAAAAAAATTGTGGTTACACCTGGTATGGTTGAGCTTGGTGATAAACAATATGAACTTAATTATAAATTTGGTGAATACATAAGCGAGTCTGTTGATGTTGCTATATTGATAGGAAAGAATCAGACTAAGCCTATATATGATGCTTTAAAGAAAAGCAAGTTTAAAGATGATAATTTATACGTATTAAACGATGTTAGAGATGCATTTAAGTTATTAAATAAAATAGCAGATTCTAACACTTATGTGCTTTTAGAAAATGATTTACCAGATTTATTTAATGAATAGGAGAGATGTATATGAAAATAAAAGTTGGTGTAATATTTGGAGGAGAAACAGTAGAACATGAAGTAAGTATAATTACAGCACTTCAGGCTATGGAACATATAAATCGTGATAAATATGATATAATTCCAATATATATAAGCAAAGATAGAATTTGGTATACTGGAAAAATGCTTATGGAAGTTGATGTTTATAAAGACTTCAATGAACTAAAGAGATATGCTAAACAGGTAGTACTTACAAAAACTAAAGATGGATTTTTCTTACAAAATACAAAAGGATTATTTAGAAGAAACATAGCAGAATTAGATATAGCATTTCCAATTGTACACGGAAATAATGCTGAAGATGGTACTTTACAAGGCTATCTTGATAGTGTAGGTATTCCTTATGTAGGCAGTAGAGTGTTAGGAAGTGCTTTAGGTCAAGATAAGGTAGTTATGAAGCAGATATTTAAAGATATGAAATTACCTGTTGTTGATTATATTTGGTTTTTTGACACTGACTATGCAGATGATTGTGATAAAGTTTTTAACGACGTTAAAAAGTTAGGTTATCCAGTTGTAGTAAAGCCTGCCACACTAGGAAGTAGTGTTGGAATATCTTATGTAAAAAAAGAAGAGGATTTAGCTCTTGCTATTGAAGAGGCTATGAAATACGATACTAAAGTAGTTGTAGAAAAAGCAGTTCAAAACTTAATAGAAGTAAATTGCAGTGTATTAGGTAATTATTCTTATCAAGAGACAAGTGAAATAGAAGAAGTTATTAGTGATGAAGACATATTAACATATGCTGAAAAATATGAAGGTGGATCTAAAGGCAAAATGAAAGGTGCTTCAAAGGGAATGGCAAGTGCTAGTAGAATAATTCCTGCAAAGATATCTAAAGAACTTACTTCCAAAATAAAAGAAACTAGTAAAGAAGCATTTAGAGCACTTAATTTAAGTGGTGTTTGTAGAATAGATTATTTGATTGATAAAGAAACACAAAAATATTACATAAATGAGCCTAATACGATACCTGGAAGTTTGGCATTTTATTTGTGGGAACCAACTGGAAAAAGCTATACAGAACTATTAGATGAAATGATTACTTTAGCAGTTAAAGATTATAAGAGTAGAGCTAAGAAAATCTATTCGTTTGAAAGTAATATTTTAAGTGGATATGGAATCAAAGGATTAAAGGGCGCAAAAGGAAAATTAAAATAATTTTCTTTTTTTGTTCAAAAACGTAAATTATTTTGATATAATTTAATTGGTGATAGTATGGCTAAAAAGAAAAAACTAAATAAAAAAGGTAGAGCTTTATTGATGCTTTTATTTATAGTTCTATTTGCGGCTGGAATAACAATTTTTACAAATATGCAAAAAAATGATTCTAAAAAAGATAGTTCTAATTCTAAAAGCGAAAGTAAAACTAAACCTAAAAAAGAAGAAAAGAAATTACAAATTATAGATTTAGATTCTGATTCGAGAAATTATGCTGTTATGATTAACAATATAAAAACGGTTTGGGGTTATCAATCAGGTTTGCAAGATGCTTATATGGTTTATGAAATAATAGTAGAAGGTGGATATACAAGACTTATGGCAGTCTTTAAGGATAAGTCACTAGATAGAATAGGATCTGTAAGATCTTCTAGACATTATTTCTTAGATTATGCCTTGGAAAATGATGCTATTTACATTCATTTTGGATGGAGTCCGCAAGCAGAATCTGATATGAAAACACTTGGTGTAAACAATATAAATTTTATGAGCTATGGTGGTTATGAGAGAGATAAATCTCTTGGGCTTGCTACAGAACATACAGCCTTTACTAGTACAGAAAAGATTATGAAAGGTGTTTCATATTATGGATATAGAAATACTACAAAGCAAAAACCATTATTAAATTATTCTGTTGATAGTGTAAACCTAGCTAATATGGAAGGTGCTATAGTAGCAAACAAAGTTAATATAGTATATTCTAATAGTAGATCAACACAATTTGAGTATGATAGTGAAAATAAAGTATATAATAGATTTCAAAATAATATAGTCCATAAAGATTATGTAACAGGAAAACAATATACAGCAAAAAATATAATAGCTTACCAGGTTAACAATTATACTATTAGTGGAGATAATAAAGGAAGACAGACAATAGATAATATAGGAAAAGGTACTGGTTGGTATATTTCTGAAGGTTATGCTATACCTATTACTTGGGAAAAGAGTAGTAGAAGTAGTAAAACTATATATAAATATAATGATGGTACTGAAATAAAAGTAAATGATGGAAATACTTATATAGAAATATTTCCTAAAAATCAACAAATTACCATTGAATAAGCCTTATAAAATAAGGCTTTTTAATTTTTAACTCAAAAATAGTAACAAAAGACATTATAATTTTTTTAAAATTATGATATAATGTATTAGTGTTTGAGGTGAAAAAGAGGTATGAATAGATACAAAAATGATGATAAATACCTATTAATTATAGATGATATATTAAAAAATGATGAATTTAGTGAACTTAAAAACATAAAGCATCATAATACAACTAGATTAGATCATTGCTTAAAAGTGTCTTATTATTCTTATAAGATTGCTAAATGTTTGAGACTGGATTATAAGGATGTAGCACGTGGTGGTCTTTTACACGATTTCTATAAAGGTGAAATAAGCGATTGTGATAAAATAAAGGATAAAGTTTTATTATTTTCAACAAGACATCCAAATGAAGCTTTAAACAACTCAGCATCAAACTTTGATTTGACAGAAAAAGAAATGAACATAATAAAGACTCATATGTTTCCTGTCGATTATAGAGTACCTAAGTATGCTGAAAGTTGGGTAGTTAATTTAGTAGATAAAGCTTTAAGTTTTGGAGAATTTTCAAAGAAGTTTAGTTATAAATTGGCATATGCGTTTAATTTATATTTGCTTTTTATATTTAATATAGTTAAATAACTATATTTTATGTCTCCATAGCTCAGCTGGATAGAGCACCACCCTCCTAAGGTGGGTGTCGGAAGTTCGAATCTTCTTGGGGACACCAGATTGATATATAACTCGAATTTTTCGAGTAGTAATAAATATTAACTAGAAGTGCCATCTAGTTTTTTGTTGTTATAGGTAAAGTGATAAGTTTTAATGAAGAAAGTAAAAAACATTAGAAGTTGAGAAGGAAGATTTAAAGAAATCTGATATGATATGTAGATGAAATATTATAAAAAAAATACGACTATTTTATGATGTCTCCTAAATTGGATTCACGTCATTGATTAGCCGTATTTTTTGTTTATATTAAATTTTTGATAATTTAGAAACACACTTGTAACTTTCAACCACTTAGCGTGCTTAAATAGGTTAACTATATTATTATATTTTTTAATTTAATTCAAAACTTAGTATTTTCAAATTATTTAAGATTATGTATTAAATCCAAAAAACTATCAAAATTTTTAGGTATACAGTGACTTATATATAATTTGTATTGATTTTCTTTTTCTATAATTTTAATACTCAATATAATGTTTTCGTTTTTTCCATTCGATTGACTTTTCCATTCCCTTATTATTCTGAAAAAGGATTCTAAAAATAAATTAAATTCATTTATTTTTAAATTAATATATTTTCCATTAAATGAAATATCTTTCTTATAATTATCAATAATTATTATATTGTTGATACTATATTCATTTATAGAAATAACCACTTTAACTAAATTTTCAAACATTTTTGGTACTCCTCCTTTTGAATGATTTCATATTATTTATTAATTCTGCAATTTTATTGTTGAATTTAATATTAGGAATACTATGATTTATTGAATAATAATGCATATGACTGTAAAATATATCATTTATTTCTTTACTAAATTCTTCCCAATATTCACCAAAATATTCATATAATTTATTAGGTGTATTGTTAATTGCACAATTAGAAATTAATTCTTCATATGTATCAAAAAATTCTTTTGTTAAAGGGAATAATATTTCATAACTTGATTCACCTTCAATTTTATAATCGTCTGGATTATCATATATAAAAACTCCAGCTTGGTGTAATTCTCTTGTAATCAATATGGCAAGAATTTGAGTTCTTATTTCATTTACAATCTTATTAGTATTTTTATCATCGTGTATTGATATTCCAACATGATTACCATTTGTTTCAATTTTATGAATTATTTCGTGAATAACATTAACATCAAGTCCTTTAATTCCTAAATTCATTAAATGTAACAATGGTATTTTAATAAATTGATGATAGACTATATCGTTTTTACTTTTAACTTGTATATATCCTGAAAAAGCCATTTCTGAAAGAGCTATATCACTCAGATCTTCTGGAGTTAATCCAAAATCAAACCTTTTTCTTATTTCTTTCAATATATTTTTACCAAATCTAGATTTCTGTGCAATATCACTTTGATAAATAGTTTGAAGCTTTTTTCTATATTCAATTAGTTTGTCTACATTATCAGCAGATAAATTTTCTAGTTTTATACCTAGGGAATTAGCAATTCTTCTAAATTTTTCTTGATCATTCATTATACTTTGTTTTATAGAATCTGCAATATTCGAATTGTTTAATAAATTAATACTTTTTGAACTAAATGCATCAATATATCCACTATTAAAGTTTTTATCAGTAAATAAAGATAAAAATTTTTCATTTTCAATATCAGTTTTATTCGGATAACTTATTAAAAATTCGCTTTTTACATATTTTATTAAAGCTTTAAAATTCAACTTTTTTGATTTACTTTTGATTTTTTCGTATTGTTTATATCGCACTTTAATTAATAGCCTATCTAAGTCACTAAGCTGAGTAGTATTTTTTTTTAAAAATTCATAATCATCTTCTGGAGTGCTAGAAAAATCAAAAAATACATTTTCTAGTCTTTTCTTTATAATTCCTGAATATTCTTCACCGTAATAGTTAATTAAAATATCTATAATAGATTTTTTATTTTTGTTAAAACTATCATCAATATTAAAAAGATTTATCAATTTACTCTCACCTCATTAAGCACTATATAATTATATTTTAACATAAAAAAATTGCTTTTTTAATGATTTTGAATGTTAAATTTATTTTAATAATATTATATGCACTTAAAAATAGTTTTCGATATCTGTCTATTTAGGAAACTTATTGATGGAATTGATAGTATTTAGTCACTATTTTTTTTATTTAGTTGTATTTAAGTAAATAATATGTTATATTTTAATTGTAGGGAAGGTGTGAGTTTGAAAATTAAGAATAATAAAAAAGTTTTAATATTAATTATCTTGTTTTTAGTACTTTTTGTAGTCAGCATTATAATTTATTTTGTTAATAATAAGAATTCCACATCTGATATTAAGTTTAATAGTGACCCTAAAAGTGCTGCAACTTACTATGTAAATAAAAAAAGTGTTGATGATTCTAATAAATCTAACAATCATGAAGATTATTTGATTGAAGGCGAATTTCTTTCTGATGGTATAGTTACAGATGAAGAAAAAGAGGCTATGCAGCATAATACAATGGTCTTGCAAAAACTCATTGATGATGCTGATTTTAATCAAAATATTCAAATACCTAGTGGAGTTTATTATTTTTATAAAGGTGGAACTGCCAAAACAAAATATGAGGACTATGTTATAAGGCCTAAAAGTGGGGTTATTATAACTGGAAGTGGTACGAATGACAGTAGTTATACCATCTTAAAGCCTTATGCTGAAGAGGGAACTATAAAATACGGATTAGATATGTTTTATTTTAATGATTATAGTGATTCAAATAAGACTAATGCTGCGTATTTAGAGAATGTTAGTTTTAATGATTTTATTATAGATGGAGAAAATGTAAGAGGTAATGTTTATAATTCTTCTGGTAAAGGATTTATGATAAATTTATGTAGGAATTGTTTTTGGAACAATATAATTGTTAAAAATACAGATGGAACTGGATTTGGAATGGATAATGTAATTAATGGAAAAATTACAAATAGTATGGCTATTAATTGCGGCAAAAATGCCAATGAGTCAGATGAGGGTGCTTCTGGATTCGGAATTGGTACTGGTTTTAGTAATGAAGAATCAATGTATATAGAAAATTGTAAGTCTATAGGAAATACAAAATTTGGATTTTTCTTTGAACATCAAGGAAGATTTACTAAACATTACGAAGCAAGTTCATCAAAGGGGTTTGTTGTAATAAATAGTGAAGCAAGTGGCAACTTATATAATTTTGGTGGACTTAGAGCTAATGATGTATCATATATAAATTGTAAAGTTTCCAACAATGATACTTTAGATATAAACAATAATTATACTAAGTTAGATATTTATTTTGATGATGAATCAAGAAGAACTAAGATTCAGAATTTTACTTCAGAATATATTTTTAGTGATGTTGATAAAAATAGTATATATTATGATGCTATTAAATGGGGATATAATAGTGGCATTACTTATGGAGTATCAAAAAATGAATTTGGAATTGGAAAATTTGCTACAAGGGCAGAAGCTATAGTACTTTTGTGGAGATATGCTGGAAGACCTGGTGATGTCTTAGTTGGATCTTTGCTAGATAATAACAATCGTAAAATGACTAATATAGAGACTGGTTTTATAGATGTTTTAAATTATGCTTGGTATACTAGTGCAATAAAGTGGGGAGTAGATAATAAAATAATTAATGGAATATCTAAGACAGAATTTAGCCCTGATTCTTATGTTACAACTGCACAATTTTTAACAATGCTATATCGATATAGAGGTGAGCCCAAGGTGAATGTAAACCATGATTTAACGAATGTACAATCGTCTTCATTTTATTTTAATGCATCTAACTGGGCATATGATAATGGTATAATTATTGATAGAGATTTTAATCCTGATAGTAATTGTACAAGAGAACAAATTGTTCAAATGCTATATAGATATGCTACAAATTAATTTGATTAGAAAGAAGGTAATAATATGAATTATCAAAATGCAGTTAATTATATAAAAGAAAAAATAAAGGATAGAAAGCCTGAAGTAGCAATTGTTTTAGGGTCTGGATTAGGTGTTTTATCTGATGATATAGAAAATAAAATTGTCATTAGTTATAAAGAAATACCTGATTTTCCAGTTTCAACTGTAGAAGGACATAAAGGAGAACTTATAATAGGTGAAATAAATGGTAAAACAATAATGGCTATGAATGGTAGATTTCATTATTATGAGGGGTATGATTTAGCTCAAGCTACATTTCCGATTAGAGTATTTTATCTTTTAGGTATAAAAAAATTAATATTAACGAATGCAGCAGGAGGAATAAATACTTCATTTAATCCTGGGGACTTTATGGTAATAAATGATTATTTAGGATTTTTTGCAGAGTCAGTACTAAGGGGACCAAATTTAGATGAGTTTGGCGTTAGATTTCCTGATACTAGCCATACATTTGATCCTAGCTTAAGTCAAGTACTTTCAGAAGTAATAAAACGTAATGTTGGAAAGTCATATAGTGGTGTATACGCTTATATGAAAGGTCCTGCTTTTGAAACACCAGCCGAGATAAGAGCCTTAAGGATACTTGGTGCTGATGCAGTTGGAATGTCTACGGTTCCCGAAGCTGTAGTAGCAAATCATTGTGGTATGAAAACTGTAGCAGTTTCTTGCATTACTAATATGGCTTCTGGTGTAACCGATCAGGTATTAACTCACGAAGATGTAAAACTTACAGCAGATAAAGTAAAAGAGAATTTCAGAGAAATCATTAAGGAATATATTGGACTAATTTAAAAAAGTAGTCCTTTTTTGTTATATAAAAAAGTTTAAATCATAGTATTAATGGGAGGACTTATGTATAAATTACCAGAATTACAATTTAAATACCAAGATTTTGAACCTTTTATAGATACTCATACAATGGGATTACATTATAATAAGCATGAAAAAAAATACCTAGATAATTTAAATATGTTATTATCCAAAAACAATTACACTTATAATTATAATTTAAATGAATTGGTATATCATTTGGATGATTTTCCTGTTTCTGATAGAGAAGATATATTGTTTAATTTAGGTGGTGTATTAAATCATAATTTGTATTGGAACGGCATTAGTACTAATAACTATAGGCCTAAGGGAAAATTAAAAGACAAAATAGATAATAAATATGGAAGCTTTGATAACTTTTTTAATCTTTTTATGGACGAAGCATTGAAACTGAAAGGCTCTGGATATACAACATTAGTTTTTAAAGATAAAGATATAGAAATTATGAATTTTTCTAATCAAGATATTCCACAGTTTTTTGGATATATTCCATTATTTAATATTGATTTATGGGAACACGCATATTACTTAAATCATAAAAATGATAAATCTAAATATTTAGAAAACTTTAAACAAATAGCTGACTTTAGTTTTGCCAGTGATATATATAATAATTTAATAGAAAGGATTGCATTTTAACAGTCCTTTTTATATAATAAAATTATAGGAGGTTAAAATGTCTAATAAAGAAGTATTAAATAAAATAAAAAATTTAACAAAAGAAGAGATAGATAAATTACCTTATAGTGAAATTGAGAATATAGTTTTAAATCTTACACCAGATGAGATTATACATCTTAGTAATATTATAGGTTATCCGGTATTTACTAGGCTTTGCATGGGTAATCTAAGACATAAGTTTGTTTTATTACAAGATGGAGCTGCTATAATTATTGAAAATAAAAATGGTGAAATATTGCTACAGAAGAGGGCTGATAGAGATAAGTGGGGAATACCTGGTGGATGTCAAGAGTTGGGGGAAAGTTTTGAAGATACCATTATCAGAGAAGTAAAAGAAGAAACTAATTTAGATATAAAACCAGAAAGCTTAAAAATAATAGATATAGTGTCTGGGATGAGTAGAAAAAATGATTATCCTAATGGCGATATAGTTATAAATAATACCGTTTTGTATTATACTAATAGCTATTCTGGAGAGTTGAAATGGGATTATGAATCAAAAGATATGAGTTTTTTTAATCTAAATAGTTTACCAAATAATCAACACGATTCAGATTTGATAGATATATATAAAAGATATATTGACAGACAATAAACTATAATATAAATGTTAGGGGGAATAATATGATAGATAGATCAAAGCTTGATTCTTTATATAGTAGTTTTAATAATAAGAATATACATACTACGAAAGAATTGTTAGAATTAGGTTTCACAAATGGGGATTTAACTAAACTATTAGATGATGGAATATTGATTAGAGTAAAAAGAGGATACTATGAATGTGTAGATATTAAAAAAATTTATTCTCTAGGTCAAAAATTATTATTAAGGGGCTTTAGTGATAAGGCCGAAGAATACTTTTTAAAATGCTTAAAACTTGATCCTAATCATGGTGGCGCTAATTTTAGACTTTTTGCTCTTAGTATAAAAAGAAATGATTATGATAGCGCTTTTAAATATTTAGAAAAATTACGCCTAGAAACAAATCCCTACTACGTACAGGATTATAACTTGTATTTATATATTATGGGATTAATAACTGACATACCAGAGAACTTACAAACTGACTTTAATAATTTAGATTATAGCAAGTGTAAGGCTTTAGATGACGATAAGAGATATAATGGAAGACAAGATGAATTTAACAAGATAGTAATGCTAATATTTACTAATAAGTTAATTGCAGCAAAACGTGAACATTTTGATTTTAAGGTAACTGAATGTGATCCTGTTCTTCAATTGATGTTATATCAAGCTATAGGAAATCAAAAAAAGAACCAAAAGGAAATTTTGTCTAAAATAAAAAATAAAGAATATGAGTCTGCTTTAAACCAATTAAGGCGATTGAATAAACAAAATATGCATATTTATAAAGAAGAGTTTATATTAACATTACTTTCTCAAATACTGAACTTTATAAGAGGTGGAGTTATTGCAACTAAGCCAGTATCACTAAATTCATCCTTACGTGATTGCATAGATAGCGGTTGTTATGATTTAGCTTTAAAAAAACAGTTGGATTATGATGTGAAATCGAATTTTGACAGTGATTTAGATCCAGTAATTATTTTGATTAGAGATTTGCAGGAGCTTGTCTCTAAATCTAAAATAAAGCCTGTACCTTATTCTAATACGTTTGACAATATAGCTAAATGTTTATTTGAACTAGATATTGAAACTTCTTTTAAATTATTAAGGCAGTTTTTAAGGTCAATTGGTAAAGCTCAATATGAAGACTTAATTATTAATCTTATTAAACAAAGTGTAATTGAAAAAGATTTAACATTTACACGACCTATATATTATTTAACTTTAATTAAGGACGATAAATTTTCTTTAACGGATGCCGAGGTTAATAGTCTGTTAGAAAAAACAAAATATAAAATAAATTCTGAGGCATATGGAGCATTTATTTTAGATTTAAAGGAAAAGTGTGATGAATTATGTAACAATAAATGTGGAGTTGTTTTATTAGATCCTTTGCCAAGACAAGCATTGATTAGTGCTATTAATTTTATAAAAAAATATAGAGATATTACTTATTTTACTATAAATGATGACGGGGAAGAAAGATTAGTTTTGCGTTATAAGTCATTTAACCATTTCTCTATATCTTTAAAAGAATATATGGAAAAATCGAAGGAATTATTTTATTCTGGTGACTATGAAGGCTCAATTCAATGTTATTTAAGGTTATTATCTGTAGGAAATCCGTCTCAAATTCTATACTATTATTTGGGTAGAAGTTATCTAAAAATTGGAAATTTCAGTGAAGCCTTAAAATATTTTACTATATGTGATGCATTAAATGCTGCTCAAAAAACGGGATATGATTTTAATAAAATATTATGTGAATTAAAAAGATACCAAAAGCAGTCAAATATTAAGGGATATCAATATATATTTAGACTTAATGAAGAAAATAAAGAAGATTAATTCTTTATTTTTTTTTATTATATGTGTATAATGTTAATGAGGTAGATAATGTGAGCAGTAAAAAAGAACCAAAATTATATAAAACATTTAGACCAGTTTTAACATTTTTATTCAAAATATTATATAGACCTAAAATAGTAGGAAGAGAAAATATAAAAAAAAGAGGAAGATTAATATTAGCGGGAAATCATACTAATAATTTGGATGCTGTTTTGTTAATTAGCAGTACTAATAGATGTATTCATTTTTTAGCTAAAAAAGAATTATGCATTGGGATAAAAAGAATAATATTTACTAATGTTGGATTGATTCCAGTAAATAGAAAAATTAAGGACCATAATGTCCTTATCAAGGCTAGAGAATACATATTAGATGAAAAGCTAATAGGAATATTTCCAGAAGGAACTATAGAAAAAGAAAAAAATGTTTTTTTACCATTTAAGATTGGAGCTGTTAAATTAGCTAGTGATACTGATTGTGATATTGTTCCGTTTTATATAAGTGGAGATTATAAATTATTTTCTAATAATTTAAAAATAGTATTCGGAGAACCAATTAAGATAGTTAATAAAGATTTAGATAAGGAGAATGCTAAGTTAATGAGTAATATTAAAGTCTTAGCTAACAAGTAATATGAGCATATTTGATATTTTTAGAACCAGAAAAAAAATAAAAACTCCTTGGAATAAATATTATACTAAAGAAGATTTAAATATTAGTATTCCAAATATTAGTATGTATGATCAGGTATTAGCTTCAAGTATAAGATATCCAGATAATGTAGCTATTTATTATTTTAATAGGAAAATTACTTACAAAAAATTAATAAAAAAAATTGATGAAACAGCATTAGCATTTATGTCTAAAGGTATAAAAAAAGGTGATGTTGTAACTATATGTCTTCCAAATATTCCTGAAGCTTTATATTGTGTATATGCATTAAATAAAATAGGCGCAATTGCTAATATGACGCATCCTTTATCCGCAGTTGAAGAAATAAAAGATAGTTTAAATACTACTAATAGTAAGATATTAGTTATATTAGATTTAATATATCCAAAATTAAAAGGTAATATAAATAATTTAAGTAAAAAAAATATTATTTACGTATCAGCTTCTGATTCTATGACATTTTTAATGAAGTTGGGATATAAAATAAGTAAGTTATCAATAAGAATATTTAATAAGAATTATATTAGCTTTAAAAAATTTATTATAATGCGCAAGAGAAATAAAAATGTTGAATTTAAAAAATATGGTAAAAATACTCCAGCAGTAATATTACATAGTGGTGGTACTAGTGGTAAACCTAAAAATGTTGTAATACAAAATAGGGCATTTATACTAGCTTCAAAACAAGAAAAGATTGCTTTAAGAGAACTAGCTCCAAAAGATAAGTGTCTTGCTATTATGCCTAATTTTCATGGATTTGGATTAAGTGTTAGTATGCATACCCCTTTATCTTTAGGATATAGTGTAGTATTAATTCCAAGTTTTAATGCAAGAAAATTTGATACCTTATTAAAAAAGGTTGAACCTAATTGTGTACTTGGAGTTCCAACATTATATGAGGCTTTGGCAAGTAGTAACAATGAACCTGATCTTGATTTGTCTTGCCTAAAATATGTAATTTGTGGTGGGGATATTCTTTCAAAGAATTTAGAGGATAGAGTAAATGACTATTTATTAAAACATTCATCAAAGGTTAAAATTACTCAAGGTTATGGAATGTCAGAAGCTTTAGCTGCTGTTAGTCTATCATCTGATAATCACATAAAAAGTGGATCTATAGGAATACCACTTCCTGGCAATCATATAAAAATAATAGATCCAT
>OIYG01000353.1_pt1 | contig 46801 bp, 63 predicted proteins | sample 1587861 | NCBI WGS metagenome assembly OIYG01 (sample SAMN03283272) | human gut metagenome | biome: human-associated habitat; material: feces | host: Homo sapiens | place: Peru | collected 2012
CCGGTGTTCCTGTTCCCGGTGTTCCTGTTCCCGGTGTTCCAGTCCCCGGTGTTCCTGTCCCCGGTGTTCCTGTCCCCGGTGTTCCAGTCCCCGGTGTTCCAGTCCCCGGTGTTCCTGTTCCCGGTGTTCCAGTCCCCGGTGTTCCTGTTCCCGGTGTTCCTGTTCCCGGTGTTCCTGTTCCCGGTGTTACAAAGTCCTGTGCAGGACTTTCCAGTATTTACAATTGTCAAAAGTTCCTGCCAAGAAATCTCTCTAACAATCTGGATTTTGTTTGTGCAACACTTTGTATCATAAGACTGGCTATCAACCTCACCAAGTGCCAGGACCTCAGCAACTTTGTTATTCGAATCAAAATTGTAATAATTAAAGCAATCACTTGCTTTTGTGCAGAAATGAAATCCTATGTTACAGCAACTAGGTTTTATGTCCTCTTCAAAAATTTTTCCTACTTCATATTGAAATCCTCTGCAAGTCCAGTCAGGGTCGAATACTTTGTAGCCTTTTACTGGCTGATTTGTCTGTTCCATGGTTTCCTCCTTGTATATGGTTTAATTAGATTTACTTTTATGAATTCTCTTCATGCCCCTGGTCAGAATCATCTTTCTTCTCAGAAAAACTTTCCGTCTTTCCGTCAACCTATTGTATTTCCTTTCCCCTCTACCTATAATGCATTTACAGGCACCGACATGCCGAGTATAACGAAAGGAGAATTATATGGTTGAAACAATCACACGACTGTATCATTGCCACAAGATTCATAAGCATGTGACTGTTTATGAAGAGTATGAGGTTTCTGATAACGGTCGCCGCCTACTGCGGTGCTCATGTCCATATCATCAATACACGGAAATGAAGCCGCACTGTGATGGGTATAATGACCATGGTTTTCAATGTGGTTACGCAAAAAATCAATAACTAGGCTCACTAACTCATCTGGTCGCTCACTGGGCGATAGGTAACAGTAAAGCCGTAGGTCACATTTGCAACAGTCTCCACCAGATTCTTTGCAGTGTTGACTGACGGCTTTGTTAAATTGTAATGCGTCCATTTATACTCCTTTCTGTTCTGGAATCTTCGGTTCAAGAAACTTGTCAGTCCCAACAGATAACGCCCCACAAATTAATTCGTATTCATCGAAATCTAATCTGCGATTTCCATTGAGAGAAAGATTAAGCTTCTGAACAGGAATGCCAGTTTTATTGGCAACGAATGTCTGCGTTATGCCATTACTTTCAAGGTATGACTTGATTTTCCTACCAACGCACATCTTCATCTCTCCTTTCTGTTTGAATTTCGTTCCTATCGAACAATTACAGTATAGCTTCGAAATATCCGAATGTCAAGAAGAAATTTCGAGAAAATCGAAATTATTTTATTGACAGTTCGAAATTTCTATATTATTATTAATCATGAAAGGAGGAACCGATAATGACATTTGGCGAGAAAATCAAGCAAGCCAGAACAGCAAAGAAGTTAACTCAGAAGCAACTTGCAGAAAAAATCAATGTAAAGCACAATTCAATTTGCGACTGGGAAAAAGATAAGTGCAAACCAGATGTGGACACTATCGAACTTCTATGTGGTGTTTTGGAAGTAACACCGACATATCTTATGGGTTCTAAAAGTGACGATGATTATGCAGATATAATCGGAAACCTTATGTCGGAACCTGACATCTTGGATTTTATCGAGGAATACAAAATGCTCGATAAAGAAGACAAGAAAGCAATAAAACAAATAGTTTCATCGTTAAACAAAAAGAGCAAGGGTTAATCCCCTTGCTTCTTTGATTTTAGATATTTAATAAGAATCGTATAGACAAATTTTAACTTGCCCTCATTTTCAGTATTCTCTATCATCTCAATAATTTCCTTCTTGTAATCCATATATCCGTCCCTCCAATATCGCGCAAACAAGAACATTTGTTCTCTTTTATTTCATTATACCCTCTTCTCAGTGATATAGAACGGACTGGATCATACTTCTCGCCCTCTGCTTTAACAGTGCGCCCTCCTTTTGCCTTGAACGATTAAAAAAGAAATGACATTTGCATTCCGCAGAAATATTGTTGCTTTTCTTCACAACAAATGGCTGCTTTTCTTCTTCAGATATGGTCTCCTGTGTATAATTATGTATTACGAAGTGATTATTGGCACTTGCCTTAATAATCACTTCTGAATCTGTCTGATTAATGTCTTCGCATAGCGGCGCACGTACAGAAAATGCGAGCATTATCCCAAACAGAAAAAATATAACCAGCTTTTTTATTCCTTTCATAAAATTCCTCCCAAATTAGTTTATATTATACTCTCAATATAACAATTATACAATACGCAATCTTGCACAAATTTTCTTGCACTAATGTGACATCCGACAAAAATCGAGAAAATTCGACACGCTTATTATATTTTATTTAGAAATATTATGTTTTATTTTGTTTTGTGTTGTGGTACAATTATTTCTATACAACAGGGAGAAACTAATAATGGCGAAGCAAAAAGATTCTGGCGGATGTGGCGCACTATTTATATTATTTGCTGTGCTATGTGCCATAGGACAATATATTGAAGAAAATTACGAAAAAATATGTATAGTTTTAGGAATTATTGCCGCAATAATCGTAGCGTACATAATTTATAAACGAAGAAAGAAAAAACGTTCAATCCAATTAGCAAAAGAAATAGAGGAAACTTATAAAAATAATACTCCTCAACCAAAACCAGAAAGAAAAACTTATGAAGTTGACTCATATTTTGTTGAAGCCGCTATATTCACCATACAGAAAGGCGAAATTACTGTTGGAACATTACAAGTCCTCTTCAAGATAGGACTTAATAGAGCAGAAAGAATTATGGAACAGCTTTACATTACTGGGGTAGTAGGTTCTGAAAACAATGAAAAGAAACGGAAACCACTAATGTCAATGGACAGCTTTCAGCACTTTTTGAATACAACGAATATTATAGAGCCGAAACCAATTCAAGAACCATCCGTGGTTCCAAAATCTGATAGAGTACAATTATATAATGGCAAATATGACTACATGGAAGGACATGATTTTGAAAATTTTTGTGCTCGACTTCTTGCGGCAAATGGATTTTCCAATGTATATGTTACACAAGAAAGTAATGACCAGGGAATAGATGTATTGGCAGAAAAACTTGGAGTTAAATACGCAATTCAATGTAAGCGATATTCTTCAGATGTCGGAAATAAAGCTGTACAGGAGGTTTTTGCAGGTAAATCATATTACGGATGTCATGTTGGAGTTGTATTAACTAATAGATACTTCACACAATCAGCTAAGGAACTGGCAGAAAAGACACAGGTCTTTTTATGGGATAGAGATGTATTAGAAAAATTAATTCAAGGCGCAAATATGTAATAAAAAACCGCCCCTGTGCTCCCAACACAGAGACGGTGAATACCTCCGAAGAGATATCATCTTTTGGCGAAGAATATTGTATCATCTTCGGGACAGTCGCACAAGCCAGAAAGTTTGTTCGACTGTTATTTTATACCTACACTCTCACCAAACAGAAAGAAGGAATAAAATGGCGAAGAAGAAAAGAAAGAAATATCCAAATTTACCAGCTGGTTTCGGTACGATCAGATACCTGGGCGCTGGCCGGAGAAATTGTTTTGCAGTACATCCCCCGTCAGTGCTTGACGAGTTTGGCAAAATGGTACGTCCCCCGGCGCTCTGCTACGTGGACGACTATGTAAAGGGCTTTGCCGTTCTCACAGCCTATAAAGCTGGTACATACAAGCCTGGAATGGAGCGAGAACTAGAAGTTGCCCCTACAACGGACGTAGATGCCCTTATAAGCCGCATTGTGGCGGACTACAATACAATTAAGGGGGTAGAGGATAAACACCCGGAAATCAAGAAATTGACGTTCTCAGAGGTATATGAGCAATTTTGGGAATGGAAATTTTCAGACGGGAAACTATCAAAATCTTCAAAGCAGAGCTATGCTGCTGCGTTTAAGAATTGCAGAGAGCTTCATGAGCGTATTTTTGAAGATCTGAAAGCCCCTGACTTGCAGGCAATAATAGATAATTGTCCGCTAAAACACGCCAGCATCGAAATGATCCTTGTTTTGTTCAAACAAATGTATAAATATGCTATTTTTGCTGAAATTGTGTCTGACAATAAATCTCAATATCTTCGCATTACTGCGGATGAAGATGATCAGCACGGAACACCTTTTTCGGAATCTGACCTGAAAATACTCTGGCAGCATTCTTCCGATCCGGAAGTGCAAATGGTCCTAATTATGTGCTATAGTGGCTGGAGAATTAATGAGCTTACAAGTCTGGAGATTAATTTGAGGGAAAAATATTTCTGCGGAGGATTAAAGACAGAAGCTGGGAAAAATAGAATTGTTCCGATCCATTCGGCTATTTTTGAATTTGTGAAAAATAGAATAGATGCACATGGAACATTAATCCCATACACAACTAACCATTACCGCTCAGGTTATTTTTATCCAACATTGGAAAAATTGGGATTATCTGGAAACCCATTACATACACCGCATGATTGCAGGCATACTTTTTCAGCATTATGTGAAAAATATAATGTAAAAGAAAACGACAGAAAAAGGATGATGGGACATTCATTCAAGGGTGATGTTACGAACGCTGTATACGGACATAGAACGATGGAAGAACTTCGAGAAGAAATAGAAAAGATACAAGTTCCATTTGTGACTATTTGTGACTAATTGATACGTTTTTTCAAGGCATAAAACATCATAAAATAACATATGCGATTGCATGAAACCCTTGTAAATACTGGAAAAATCAAGAATATAAAACAAATTTCAAATTCGATATTACTTAAATATTTGTTGATTCTGATTTTTTCGTCCATGTGCACATTATACTGGTTTTATAAGGTTTTTGCAAGTTCGTAAAATATACGTTGTGACTACCTTGTGACTACTTAACTCAATCAAAAACCCGAAAAGATACAATATTTCTTTAAAAAAAGTGTCTCCCAGGTGTGACCCTGGGAGATTTTTTACAGTTCTTTCAGTAATGCTGCAAAGCCTGCTGCCTTCAGCCATTTCAGCATTCCAGCTGCATCTTCTTTTGTGGCATAAGTACCGACCTGTACCCGATACAGAATGGATCCGGATACCTTTCTGATAGATGCCTTGAAGCCTTTCTTTTCAAGTGCTGTAATCTGCGCATCGGCATTTTCCTTTGATTTGTAAGCTCCGGCCTGTATATAGAATTTTTGCGCCGGCGCAATTACGATATCTTTTCCCAGGATGCCTTCTGCGATCAGTTTTCCATGCGCGTCCATGCCAAGCTTCTGCGCCTTGGCATAATCGTCTTTGTTATCACAGAAGAAGCTCTCGATCAGAACTGCCTTCGCTTTGGTCTTCCGAGTCCAATACAATCCTGTTTTAATCTTAGCGCCTCTATTATGCCAGACAGTTCCCAGCTTTGCACAGATCTGCTGTGCTACCTGCAAGCCTGCATTGTTGTAGGCGTAAGCTTCACATCCGTAGGCCTTACCGTTAAAAGCATTCAGATGCAGCTGTACGGATAGATCATAAGCCTGCTCGTGCTCCTCACCGATGAAATAATTGATTTCTTCATTCAGAGAATGCAACTTTCCTTCCGGAGCAATGCACAGAACTGCCTCATGGCCTGCTGCCTGGAGCCACTTGCACACATAAGGCGCAAGCTCTTTGTTGTACTTGTATTCGTTCACTCCTCCTTTGCTGGTTCCATCTGCGGATGAGATAGTTCCATTTCCATAGTTTGCATGGCCCACACAGATAAAAAATTTCATAGACTATCATTCCTTTCATATTTGTTAAATCTATGATATCTTCTTTGTGAATAAATTACATCCCCCACTTTAAGCCACAGATTTACGATGGTTTCGCTTGACGTCCTCATCACAGGTTTTTGCATATACCATGGTTGTGTTTACGTTTGCATGTCCCAGCATTCTCTGCACATCTGTTATCGGTGTGTCTTTTCGGAGCATGTCTGTGGCAACGGTGTGGCGGAAGAGGTGGGGAAACAGATCCCGGCCTATTCCGGAGCGTTTTCCCAGGTTCCGGATTACTCTTTCAATAGCTTCCTTTTTTAGTCCATTGTGTGGTTTTCTTTCCGATACAAACAAGTATTCAGATTGATCAGTTCTTGTGTTAAGATATTCTTTTAAATATAGGATAGACTTTGCGCTCAAATAGGAAGTTCTATATTTACTGCCTTTCCCAAATAATGTCACTTCTCCTTTTTCGAAACTTACATCTGATATTTTTATATTGCATGCTTCTGTTACTCGCGCCCCTGTGCTGTACAGAAACTCCACAAGAGCTTTTTCCCGGATTGTTTTACAGGCTATTCTTACTTTTTCCAGTTCAATAGGAGTAAGGCCTTCTCTTTCTTTTCTCTGATATTTAATTTTTTTGATGGATCTACATGGGTTTTTCTCGATATATCCTTCGTCTGCTGCCCAGGTAAAAAATGCATGAATAGCAGCCCTACGACTATCAAGGGTGCGATCACTTATGTTTCGTTGCTTTTGTACCTGATATAGATATACTCTTATATCATTTGCTGTGATCTCTTCAAATTCTTTGTTTACTGTAAAAAAGAAGTCGTCCAGATAAAGATTGTACTGTTCCAATGTTCTTTCACTTAATCCTTCTATTTTTCTGCTCACAAAATATATTTTGTAACATCCCGGAAGATATCCGGTGTACTGTCCAACTGCAGTTTCTCTTTGGCTCAAATCGTAGTCTTCTATGTATAAGAAAAGTTCATTTTTAACTATCTTAAGAGTTTCTTCCGGTATCTTTTCGTATAGATTTGTGATAAATTGGTTCACGAATTGGTCCTTATCCATAAAAATACCCTCCTTTTGGGTTCACAAAGGGAAGGTACTATGTTATAATATAACCGTACCCTTTGTGGTGCTTGGAGTTGGACTTTTTGTTTTGCAGACTGGGAGTCCAGCTCCTTTTTCATGCTTTTTTCATTTTTTCTATATACCTCATAACAACAGCAAGTTCAGATTTGCTTGCTGCTTTTTTGTTTTTTGCACCAAGCTCCTTAATTTCGTCAACTGCTTTCTGGAGTCTTTCTTGGAAGCTATCTACATTATCTGGTGTTATTGTGATAGTTTTATTCCAAGATTTAGGTATGTATGATTTCGGCTCCTCAAATGCATTGAGGCATGACGGCTCACTCCAGGAGTAACCAGCTTTTTTTAGATCTTCTTTGTGAGGATATGTGTTCCCGGTTGCTACCAGTACGACGGAAGGATCGTATGTGTTGACTCGAAGTTCTATGGTGAATGGCTTTTCAGCCTCTTCTTCTCTCATTCTTTTTGCATAGCACTGTGGGCACTCTGTAAGGTTTTCCTCTGCCCATTTCTTCCATTCACTTGCTTGTGTACTATTGTATTTGTATGCGATTTTCTCAAATTTCTTTCCGCATGTAGCGCATTTACATGTTGCGATTGCTCTTGCCATTTTCTTTTCCTCCTTGAATTTTTTTCTTTCTTTGATGATTTTATGATATCACATTATGCGCATAATGTCAATGGTTTTTTTATGATTTTTAAATAAAGAAAAGCGGCGATTTACCGCCGCTCCTCTTTCTTCTTTAAATCCTTGTTGATCAGTCCGTTAATATACTCGTTTACGCTTTTTCCTTCTGCTTCCGCACATGATTTGATAATCTGCTTTGTTCCGGCCGGGACCATCAAATTGATACGATCGTATTTTTCTTTAATATAATCGTTTATATATTTGCTTTGGTCGAAATTTCCGCTTGGTTTTCGTGGCATTTTTATCCTCTTTTCTTTACTTTGTAAGCCCGTACATTTTATACATGTATTCCGGAGCTTCTTCTCCACACTTTCCGATTGGCTGGAAATATGGTAATGGCATTAAATCGCTTTCTTTAAGATGCCTTATCGGAGTAGTCTGAAACATTTTCAAGATTCCTTCTTCTGTCTCGGCTACCATGTGCATAGGAAATATTTTTGCTGTGTACAATCTTTTCACTTTCATTTTATTTTTCCATCCTTTTTATGTGATGGTTTTATTATACATTATTATGCGCATAATGTCAATGGTTTTTGAGATAGAAGAAGGTTTGTTGGGTATTTTGCTTCGCTAAAATCTTCTTTAGTTAATTAGTTCCTACTTTCAACAAGTCCATAAGATTGTTGACGTACTTCAAGTAACTCTTTGCCGTCATTATCAGCAGGGCATCCAATTCGTACAGCACTAATTATTTTATTTTTTTTATCAGCAATCACAACATCAAAGGCTTGCTCTGTGGTAGTGCCTTCAACTCTTTTGGATAATAACGGCTCTTTATTTTGTCCATTATCAATCCACGGCTGAAATTTATCACACGTAGTTACAAAGCAGGGAATACCACCAGATGTTTTATACACCACATCAATATGTGTGTGTCCACTAAACATAGCAATCACATTACCATTCCGTTCGGCTATACTGATTATATCCGCTCCAAATTCCGTGACAGATACACGATAATCTGAATCTACATTAATAATATGATGAGCAAAGATAATTGCACTATAATTACCTGGCATCGAGAGTGCTGTATTTTCCAGCCAAGTATGTTGGTCAGCATCAAAATTTGAGGATGACCCATCATCAAACACTGATAGTATAATATATCTAATCTTTTGCACAATATTATCTACATAATAATAGTTTCGATGTGCATTTCCAATAATACAATCTGTCATATGCCCGTCAAGATTTGCCCATATATCCGCGCCTGTAATGTCTTGTGAAACCATTGCACCGTTTTCACACCAGTAATCCATAAACTCATGGTTTCCTGTTATATTGTAAATTTTCCCCTCATAATTGGATGAAAATGCCATAATTGCATCACGATTGATACCATCTGCGTAATCTCCACCCATAAACGCTCTGGGAATATTTACACGCTCAGAAATATAACGCATCAATAGTGGTGATTTCTTGGCATTTAGTGTCCAATGTTGGTCGGTACAAAAAAAGAACGCATCATAATTACCATCCGCTTTTTTTATCAATTTGCGAATTTCAGATATTTTATTATCCATATAATTATCTTTTAAGTAATATGCTGGTGGATTATTCTTTGGAATATATTCTTTTTTTATTGTATAGCGTCCATCCGAAGATTTCCAAATTTTTACGTCAGAATATATCGCAAAAGTATCAGTCAGTCCACCTGTAATAGATGGATAAAGCCTGATATCTACTTTTGCACATGATGTAGGTGGAGTAATTATTACCCCATTTTTCACATCTTCTTCATTGTACGAAAAACTTTTTATATTTTTTCCAGAAGAATCGTTACAATATATATAAACTGGATTATCTCTGATTGCTCCTGTTATAGATGCTATTTTTACACCAATGCAATCATCCTTAGTTACTGGAATTTCGATTTTCTTGAAAATATATGTAGTGTTCCCACTGTCGTTATTGCTATTGGCTCCAATTTTGATTTCAGAATTTCTGATTATAGTAGTTGCTGCAATAATATCATCTACTTCAACTGTTTTATCAATAATACCGTCAATTTGTGATTGTAATGATTTTGGATTTTTATTGATGCTCTCAACAGTTATTTCAAAATCTCCATCTTTAATAACCTTATGTGTATCAACATACATTCTGATTCCAATTGCATCGGTATCTGATACAAATTCATACTCTTTGCCAAATCTTATAGACGAAATTTTTTTAACACTACCATCGCTTAAAAGATAATAAAAATTAGCTGCAAATGTATCTATTTCTGCTCCATTCAATCCAATTATCATAAGTTTGCATACTGATCCATTTTTTATTACAAAATCATCTATAAACGGTTCGTCCGCATTAATTGATTTAATCTGTGTGAGTGAAACCGTCGTTATCGTCTTATTTGATATTTCCGATAATACAGTAGATTTTAAATCCTCAATAGTATTTTTTTGCGCAAAAATCTTATCCGAAACATCGTTTAACTCTTCATATATATTATTTTTAAGTTCGTCAATCTGTTTCGGCAGTGACCAATAGAAATACATCGACAGGTTAGCCTTGACATCATCAATTGTAATCAGACTATTGTCAGCCTTTCTGATAACGACGTAATACCACAAAGATGTATCCAAATTGCTTAGGGATGTTTCATTGACAATCCATCCGGAGTCATATTTTCTCTCTTCTTTGTTGGCGTCAGCATACCCTTGAATGCCAATGGAAAGACCGTTATTTTTGCAGATGCTTACACTTGCTACTCCATGTCCCAGAACAGCACCGATTCTCACATCTTTTGTGTCGATAATGTAATCGGTTACAGGGGTCATTGTTGAGTTCTTCAAATCTTCCTTTAGCGAAGCAATCGCATCATCCATTTTTTTGTTTTTTTTGCCAACTACGGCGGCATCAGCGAAGCCACCTTCAACGGTTAAGCTTGGATCTGATTTTGGTATATCTAAGATACTTCCATATGGCAGCTGTCTTTTTTTTCCGTCTGCAGTCACAATTCCTTTAAATGTATCAGTCATTTTTTATTCTCCTTTCAATATTAGTTTCTTCAGCTTTTGCAGTTCAGATTTCAGATTCTCCAGCTCGGCCTGGATGGATGATATTTTTTCATGATCGTTTTTGATCATGGCAAACATGCATGGAATCATGATTCGATAGTTCCAGTTTTCCGCGCGGCCTTGATCGTCATGGTCCGCTGCGATTGAAAACTTTTTATCTATATCTTCGGCCAAGAACATTGGCATTTTTTTTCCGTAACGCTCATCTTTTTCTGATAGATATTCGTCTTTATATTTTGCCCAGACTACCTTAATATCATATAGATCTTCTATATCCTTTTCTTCAACTGGATTTTCAACAACCTTATATCGGATTGATGAAGAGGAAGCATATCCCGTAAATGTACTATACGGGTTGAACATCACCGTGTTTCCACCCGTAAGTGCCTTCATTCCCACAAGCCGAAATGAATTCTTCATTTTCAACACCAAATCCCCTGTTATGGCTTCCAAAACCACATTTCTTCCATCCTCATACTGTGCCGATAAATCAAGCAATCCATCTATTTCTTCTCCATATCCTGCAGTTGCTACGGACTCCTTTATTTGAAACCATTCTTCTCCTTTTATATTTTTGAATCCAACAGAGTTATTAATTTGTGTAATAAGATTTCCGCTGGCATCGTACACCTCAAAGATTCCATATCCATTATTCGGGCCTCCAAGCTTCAGTGTACCACCTTTTGCGTATGTGAAGGATATATATAACTGATTCCCTTCTTTGTAGATTCCTTTAATTGCTCCATCATCTGTGAAAAGATTGAAGATCTGCTCATGTGTGAGGGCTGCTACATCAATCAGGATCGGGATGGTTTGGGTATCTAATGGGGTAGTGGTGCCGCCAGCTGCATATAAGGTGAAGCGTACCGAAATGATGCTTTCTCCCAGTAGGCTTACCAGGCAACTCCTTTTTGTTTCATCTTCAGTAGAGTAACTGAGGGATTTGAAATCGGTTCCATTAGTTGATGTTTCGATCTTCCAGCGGCCGGCATAGGCAGTTCTCTCTGCGCTGGATCCGTCTCTGTAATATGCACGGCCCTCTACTGTTGTAGGGGATACAATCTTATTCTGCCCACGTTTGAGAACGTTTGCGGAAAGCTCGATGAAGTAAGTGCGCCCAGCTTCTCCCTGCTCTCCGGCGTAGAGCTTGGAGAGGGAAAAGCGCTTGGTTACGGAGAGGGTGCTTATATATGTGGCTTTGATATCTACCCAGCCGGAGTCTGCTGTTAAACCGGTTACGGTGTATGTTTTGGTGGAGGAGTTCCAGGAACCGGTTATGCTGTCGGAGGTGGATATGGTATAGGTACACTCTGAGGTTATGTCCTGGGTGCCGTACATTACTGCTGCCTGTGTGGTTACACCGGATGGGAAGGTTCCATAATTTCCATTAGAATCTACGGAAATTCCCTGATATTCGTTGCTCAACTGCAGAGTCATATTTTTTGCCAGGGCTGCTGCTTTCATAGCATTTTCGGCGGTTTCCTGAATCTCTTTAATTGTTTTGCCACCGCCAATCTGAACGGAACCGTCCATGTATACTTTTTTGGTGTCCATATCTGCTTGGAAGATTATCTTTCCATCAGCATCAATTACCGTGAAAGCTCCTGAGTTTACATAATCAGCGTTGATACCTTCTGCATATAAAAGCCTGGTTATCGTGGTTCCATCAAAAATAAACCCATATGGATAAGTTTCTCCCCCATCATTGGATACTCCCATTCCACTTGCTGTGATCTTTATTACCGTTCTTGATTCTTTCAAAATCGGCTTATCGTGCAGATATGTGATGATGCTCCCATCTTCAAGCTCTATATTTGATTCGTACAGGCCTGATGAGTTCTGCAATGCTGTCTCCAGCTTTTTTACCGCCTGCTGCCGTTCATTTTTCTCTATACTTACAAGATTCTTTGCAATTTGAATCGTTTTTTCGGTGTTGGAAAGGAATTTACTTTCTCCCCGGATGGGATCCTCTGCCTGGGTTTTTACGGTGGTAGTGGAATTAAGGCTGCTTGTTATGTCTGTTATCGGAGTGATATATTTGTTCTCCCTTCGATCGTAGGTGAAAGCCATATCCCCAAATTCTGATATCGGATTATATGCAAGATCTCCTTCCAGGCTCCTGAATGCCTTTCCGATCAGGTTGTCCCCGATCCAGCCGGCTACAGTTCCAAGATCGGCATCACTTAACAAATCATTTTCCAATTCAAGCACGTACCCATCTTTTCCGTACATGGCATCTGATTCCGTATTTTTCACCTTGATTCCGGTTATGATGATATCATCACTGGAAAGTGTAGGGAATGATACATAATCCCTTAATCTTGGAGGGTTTCCAACGCCTTCTCGGAGCGTCAGGAAGCCCTCGCTATCTAAGTACCAATTTCCAGCGTTTGGAGAAATGAATCCGTTGGAATCTGCGCTTGATCCGCCTCCAAATACAAGATATCCATCAGCCCCGACTGTGGCTCCGTAATCTACTGATACTGAATCGAAATCCCATTTGATCAACTGTAAATTACCATTTACATCCACCCTTGCATTAGCCGAATCCAACATAGCTATCCAGCCGATCAGCTGCCGGAAAGTAATTCCATCCGGAATTCTGTTGATCACCACGTTCCCATGTTCCATAGATGAAAATCCCATAGAGATTCCAATAGTTGAGCAGGCATCCCTAAGCAATGTAAAAGCCGGCTGTGGAAGCACCAGGTTGCTTGTATAAGATGCATTGGCTTTGTACATATCATCCAGAGCAGTGAATTCAAGGACTTCACCGTACTGTTCCGGAGTTGTGATGGTGTAGGTTCCTTTTTTGATGGTCTCTATTACGGTGTCCGTAACTTGCATTTTGAGGTAGGCGGTTAATTTTGCCTTATAAAAGTAATAGTCCTTCCACTGGTCCTCTGTGTTGTCCAGGCTTAGAGTCATGGACTTGCACACGGTGATTCCTATGGGAAAGCTGCTGCTTTCGGCACAGTCCGTGAAGGTCCCGCCACCTACCAGGATCTCACTGTCCAAGGTCTTTTTTCTTCCATCGGCGAAGGTGATATCCACTACTTCATATAATTTTTCTCCTTCTGCAAGCGCATCTTTGAACGCTTTTGAAACATTAATCAATTGGATTCACCCCCGTCATGTTAAATGATAGCTCTGAAAGATATTTTCTATCGTCGGACAATTCTCCGATGGTCATTTGCCCTTTTGCTACGTAAAAATCTTCAATGCGCCATTCCATGTAATATATGGAAAAGTGATGCAGTGGAAATTTTTTCCCTTTTACGATCATTTTTAAGATCTTGTTTGCCTCAATTAATGGGATATGGGTTGCTTTATATCCGTACTGTTCAACAGTGAATAATGGAACAACTATTGCTTTTCCATACTGGGTTCTTTGGCTTCCTTCTGAGTAAGTTGTGGCAAAACTATACTGCAGGTCTTTGTCCGGGGACCATACTTTTGTGCCGCCCATTTTGAATTTATCAGAATATGACATCTTCTATCCCCCTTCTATATCAAATCGAATGGGTTTTTCCCCGTTGTATCGCGTCTTGTCTTAGCTTCTTTTATGACGCTGTCGTATATTGTTCTTCGATCCAGCTGGATGATTATCCGTGTTTCTCCTCCGCCCTGGTTCTGAGCCAAAGCATCATTGATAATCTCCCTTATGGTTTCTTCCGGAGCTTCCAGGTTCTTTCCATTCTTCTGATCTCCAAGTACTGCCAGGAACTCTGATCTTGGCGGAATAACCGCTCCACTGGCAAGATATGGAACTGTATTTACCCTTCCAAGGTTTAACCACGAACGATAGGTTCCTCTACTTTTTGTGACTGGATTAGTGTAATTGTAGGTAAATGTAAACCCTCTTTCTATATTTCCGAGTGCTCCGTTAATTTTTCCAATCGCATTATTTACCCTACCAACAGCATTGTTCATGATATCTGTAATATATCCGGGTATTCCAGAAAACGCATTTTTCACACCAATTGCAAGTCTGTCACCGTTTCGTTCAATTTCGTCCGCCATGCCTTGTATAGCGTTTATTACAGTATTTTGGGAATCTCCCCAATTTGTGTCAAAATCGTCTTTAATTGATGCGTTGTATCGACTTACTACACCATAAACGGCTTTCATGTTTTGATAAGTCGTCTCTCCAACCTTTTCGACAGATCCTGTAGCAAATCCTTCCGCAGCTGCCCAGTTGATTTCAGAGTCAGTGCTGATATTTCCAGTAGAGTCTGATACAGCTCTTTCAGCCGCTGACATTGCTTTTTCTGTAGCAGACTGAACACCGGACATTGCAGTACCAACCGCTGTTGATACCGCGCTCATTTTTGTTTCAGCAGTAGTCTTAGAACTATCGAATTTATTTTCCATATTCCCAAGATACTCATTAATTTTCTTGATGTTTTCATCTGCACTAACGTTGCTATCTTCAAGTGCTGTTTTCAATGCTTCTTTGAATGTATCGGATGATACACCAGCATTTTTTAATGTTGTTATGACAGTCTGGAATTGCTGGTCAAAGTCGAAAGTATTGTCCTTGACAGAACCAAGATCACCTCCAAGACCAATTAATTTGTCACCAGATATAACACTCTGGTCTTCAAGTGATTTTAAAGCCTTACGAACCACTTCAAAATCATCAAAGGCTTTTGTTGTAGAATCTTCGAGATCCATAGCCGTTTTTACATCTTTGAACTGTTGGACAACAAATGCAGTTGCTCCGGCATTCATTGCCATACTCCAAAAACCACCTAACTGTCCACCAGATGTCTCAGCTGCGTTTCCAAGCCCCTCTAAAGCGCCTGTTGCCTGTTCTGTTCCTTTTCCGATTACTTCTGATAGCTTGCTAGCAATCAATTCAGCATTCTTACTTTCGGCAATCTTCGTTCCAATGTGCCCAATAATAAGAGAGACTAAACTTCCGATTCCTGTAATATCCGCAATCTTTACAATTGCAAATGCAGCTCCTATTATTGCAGCTATCTTACCAGGAAGCCCTTCACTTTCCCAAAGCCCCTGTAACGACCACTTAATTCCGCCAATAATCATTTTTCCAGCTGTCCACAGCAATTTTCCCCATGGGAGCTGACCTAAGAAATCTCCGATGCCTTTTCCAAACTTGTAAAAAGTATTTTCATCAATGCTGCCGTCAAGAGTGTCACATAACTCTGATAAGAAATCTCCGAAGATCTTTCCATTCTTCTCCCACTCAATACCATTGATAAAATCAGTAATTCCATTTTTTACATTCTCGGCAAATTCGTCCCATTCAAAATCCCTTGTAAATTCATCCAGGGAATCAAATGCACCATTTATTGCTGTAGTCAGATAGTCTGAAATCTCAGAAAAAGAAATTGTCTGAAATACTCCATTCAAGCCATCCGCAACCGCTTTTCCAATATCCCTGTACGGAAGATTTTTTACAAATCCACCGAAGATTCTCCAAAGAGCCATAAACCGGTTGCCAAGGAGCTGTCCCAGTTCAGTCCAGTTGGTTTCTGTGATGATTCCCCGGACTCCCTGGGCGAATTTCTTTCCAAGGTTGAACCAGTCAATTCCGGTTATTGCCAGATTAAGGGATTTTACAATCGTGTTGATTCCGGCGCCGACCGTCCTGCCCATCAAATTCCAGTCGATATGATCTACCAGGCTGTTGAAGGTTTCTGTGAAACCTTTTATAAATGGGGTGATCTTCGGGCCTACGTTGTCCCAGTTTATTACGTTATATACTTTTTCCAGGCCTTTGTTGATGCCGTCTGCCATATAGGCTCCAAGGCCTTCCCAGTCCTCATCTTTGATAAGTTTTTTAATCTTATCTGCGATTCCTTTTAAGGAATTTGCAATTGGAACTTCCTCGAACATGTCTCCTGCAGAAGGACCTGTGTAACCTCCACTGGAACCGGTTCCGGTATCGTTTTTTCCGGAATCGTATCGATCCATCTCGTCCAGTGGGCTGAGGTAGCCTTTTACAGCTTTTGTGGCTTTTTTGGCACTGTCTGCCGTCTTGTCCATGCTTGCGGCATAATTCTCTTGTACCGCAATAGCCCTGGTGAAGGTTTTCTGGCCGGTAAGTGCTGCTATGAGCATACCTACACGGGTTACTGCTTCAGATATGAGATTGATGAAGCGCACCAGGATTGGAGCTACGGCGGTGAGAATCGGGGCGAAGGCTGTTGCAAAACTGTTTTTCAGCCTTGTAAGTGCAGAGATCAGAGAGGATATACTCTGATTTACGTTTCCCAGGGAATCGTATTTTGCAAGGTTTTGGAGTCCTTCTACGGCTGCGCTTCTTATCCTGTTTATAAGAGCAAACAGGGAACGGATACCGAACGCATATTTCAGTAGATTTTTTAGTGATAGCGTACTCTTATTCGCTGATTTGTGGATTGCAAAGATTCCACTGGATATTCGCTGCAGGCCGCCTAATATGGCTCCGGAGGTTAATGTCAGGAGCTTGCTGACTAATTTGTCGATGGTTTTGGCAATGCTCTTTATTTTATTTTTCAAACCGGATATTCCGGAAGACATTAGTTTCTGGGAAAGCTTTCCAACTTTTTCCCCTAGTCTGCTCACTGAATTTGCTGTGCTGTCTATTTCTGGTGCCAGAGTAGCTTTTTTATATTCCTGTACTTTTTTAATAACCTCATTCAATTTAATGGCGGTTTCGTCATATTCATCACTTCCCCAAAACTTACCAGATTTTTCAAGAGATTTTAATTCATCCTTCAATGTTTTGATTGCTTGATAATATTCATTAACCTCTTCTTTGGCAGTATTATATGCTTCCGCTTCTTCCTGAGCTGCTTCTATGGCTGCCTTGGCATTTTCACGTAATTCTTTTCTTTCTTCCTCTGATATTTCGCTGGTATCTCCAATCAGGTTACTATCATCATTCCATCTATGAATTGTAAGGCCAGATACGTCGGAGGGATCAAACTTACTAATCTCTTTCACAGCACGTTTGCCGGCTTCTGCAGTTGCTTCCAGGTTGTCGGTGAGATTGGAGACTGCTTTTCCAGCAGCATTGGATCCGCTTGTCAGATTGGTTACAAGCTTCTCAACATTGGAAGAGATGTTCTGCATGTATCCAAGAATATTTTTCAGGGACTGGACTATATCATCTGCGCCTTTCTCCACTCCGCTTGTATCCATTTTTGTGTTAATCGTTACGCTTCCATCAGCCATGCAAAATCACCTCCTACAGCCACTTTTCGAGATTTTCCATCTCAATTTTCTGTTCTTCACTGATTTTCTTTCTCAAATCGATAATGTCTTTATTTTGGTTGTAAAAGTCGTTTTCCCACTTTTCCAGTTTTTGATGGTTCTGCTTTTTCTGCCGGATGTGTACTACCTGTGCGAACAGGCATTCTCCAATTTCCATGTATGCTCCCAAGAATGTCCACCAGTGTAAGTATGGAAGAGCACGAATCTCTGTTCCTTGTACCCGGTTAATGGCTGGGATAATGATCTGGGCGTCCTGCTGCCAGTCCATAGTGTGCGGCTTCCTCTTGCCATCATCTTTCATTCCACAGTCGATGAATTCAATAACAACTTCGCATGCCTCTCCTAATTTTTCTGGCGGAAGATTTTCATAATCCTCTACCATGATCTGCAGAAGGGTGTCCATTCGGATATAGGCTTTTTCCTGATCAGACGCATCTGGCAAAAACAAATCCGGGTCGCTCATGGCCGTCAATACGTCCAGAACAGCCCGGAAATCCGTTCTTATTGCATATGATATTCCATCAATTTCAATGGAAGTGAGAAGCTCCCACGGGTTCATTTATGGTACTTCGCCGTGTATTTGCTCTGACGGCTCCGTACCCTTTTAACACGTGTATCAAACTCCGCTTCCACAATATCTCCAAGTTTCTCCATGATTTCCTCGATGTAAAACTTGCCACTCTCCAATGGGGTAAATGGGTTCATAACTGAGAAAATCGGTGTTGCAATATCGCAATTAAACAGTTCATTCAGTTCCCCGCGCAGCTCGTCACATTTGTCAAAAAATACGTCTGCGCTCTTTTCATCCTGTCTGATGTCGGCAAACATTTTATTGAGGAAATCAACTGTTTTATTGTATCTTCTGGCAATGTCCAAATCCGGATTAAATCGGATTGTAAAAAGAATATTCCCATCCGCATCTAAAAACTCATATTCAGCCGCCTTGACATTGGTTTTGATCTGTTTTGCTGCCATTTCCATGCCCTCCTAAATTCGATTAAAGTGTGTTATCGCTTACTGTAAAGGTTTTCTTTGATACATCCCATGTTCCCTTTACACGATTTCCAGCTTTATAAATCGTGAATGGTGTCTGGATACCGGAAGTATCACCGCCGACACTGTTCGGGATAACATATACATCCTCGCGATAAGCCCATACAACTGTTGGTGCTGCATCACTGTCACCCGGCTTCAGGAGCACATCAACCATTGTGGTTTTACATTTGTCTCCGGTTGCTCTTGTGTTCGCCAGATCCATGATTTTATTGGAAAGCGCATCGTCATAGTCTTCGTAATAATACGGATCCACATCTGCCTGCACCTCATAACCGGAATGCTGAACGGACTGTTCGCCCCAAATGTTTTTAGTAACTTCAACATCCGGGTTCAGTTCCTCGTTGTACTCTTCAAGGTTTTTACCGATTTTTACATATGTAGGAGTTAAACTCCCAAAAGAAGAATCAAGATAATGTGCAAGATATTTTCTCTCAATCATAAAAAAAGTCCTTTCTGCCTATAACTTTTAAAAGGCTGTGTAGGTTAGCGACTATCTTCGTGCGATAGTCGGTTAATTGCTATATTTTATTTGTCTGGCAGGCGTCGCGGCTCCTGCATCTCTTTTACCCTATGACAGCTTCATTTAAGCCATAGGAGCGTGGTTGCAACGAAATTTACCACCTCAGACATGTATTACCATATTTCCCAGTTGTATTCATATTTGACTGTAACGGGAAGTAACCAGTCCTGTACACCGTTCTCCTGTGGCTCTGTGCCGTAGGAATTATCCCGAATGATACGTTTTATCACTCGTCCTCTGGAAAGCTCTGGAAAAGCGGATAAGCGCGTCTCAGTGCCATCTACTGTGACTGGTTCACGGCAAATCCACTTGCCAAGGTTATCAAGAAACTTCTGAACAGAGAGCTTCTGTCGTTCCTTTTCGGAAGCCGTCCGGTAAACCACAATAAACGGATACTGACACACCTGGTGCATCGTTCCGCAGACATCTTCTTTTTCTGAATAGATTAATGCTCCGGTATCCGCAAAAAATGAAATACCGCTGTCAGTTCCCAGTTCTTCATATTTGATTGTTTCTCCATCATACAGTCCAGGGTACTGATTCAACAGTGCTTTCATGGCTTCTGTTAGAATCTCGTAGCCCTCTGCGTCCTTTCCAATAGGCTTATCTGCCATCAGCTGTTCACCTTCCTAACTTTCCATCCCAAAAGGAGTAACATGAAAAACCGGTGAAATAAGTTCGGATATTTTGTCACCGATACGTTAAAAGAATCACATATTTCAATAATTGCTTTAGGTTCAATCATTTTTCCATCTTTTAACGTCAAGATTCCACCTTTGGCAAAAAAATCATCCATATCTGTTCCCCCTTACCTTCCTAATATTTCAAAATGTGGTATAAGGCTATACGGACCGCCCACACTGGTGATTTTGAATACATTATCCTTGTTCTGGTTCATGTACTGGTAGAATCCACTTCGATAATCACTGTCAGTCACCGTTCCGCCAGTCCACTCGCCTTCCCAGAAGAACGACTCATCCGAGAATGTAATAGTATCTTCCAATGCGTTGTTAATCTGTTGTTTCCACTCTTTCGGCGGTACCCATGGAAGAATCTTGCCGTTCTTATCAGTAATGGTTATATCGCCATTCTGGACAGTATAACGAATGTGCAACTGTGCGTTGTCGGTTGCGTCTGGTCCGTACTTCTTGAGTATTGCTCCCTTGTCCGTAATCAGGTCAACGCCGTATAGCACATGAGGATACCAGTACGCATCTCCTGTCGTGGCACTTTCGTAATAGTTGAAAATCGTCACCGTTTTTTCGTACATGATACCCTCTCCTTAATCATTTATTTTTCAGCTTATCCACGTCAACTTTGGACGTTCGTTTCCACAATTCCGTAATTTTCTCCCATCCGAACATGGAAATAAACGCCACAATAAACCCGGCCATGATAGCTGCTAAAATCATATACCACAAGATTGTCATATGGATATACTGCATATATGCCACAAAAGCGGCTACAGTAATTCCGATAGACAGCACAAGCACCAAGGCATCTGTCGGAATCTTCGACAGGAATCCAACGTTTTTAATCACCTGTGTAATTACAGACACGCAAAATGCTAAAACACTGATTACTGCCAGAATCATAGTTACATTTGTAAATAATGCTTCCATTACTCTGATACCTCCTTAAATTCTTCTTCAAACTCATCCTTTGTCATTGTATTGAAATACCCTTCTTCATCACGCAATATGTAGTCTCCGGGTTTTATGAGTACCAAATCAACTGTTTCACCATCTCTAAATAGAACAGAATATGTGGAAATCTCAATGTGCGGTGTTTTAAGGTTGTTATTAATTTCTACCGAATCGCCAACAAACTTTTCAATTTGAGCTATACTCTCTGGAGTGGTAAAACATTGAATAGCTTCAACTATAGTCGGTTTTATTCGTACATATTTCATACTCACACCCCCGCATAAAGAATTGGCATCCCTTCATCCGTCCTTACTCCCATCAGAAGCGGCAAAGCTGTCTTAAGAAGTAAATCATTCGTTTTCTGCACATCTCCGGCGGCGGCATACACTGCACTCCATTCCTTTGCGCTCGCTCCAATCTGCTGAGGAGTGGCGTAAGATATGGACTCACTTCCGGACGATTTACTGACTACTATTCCTGTATCACCATTGTTATTTACTGCGGATGCAGTATGCACCAGTCGAATATTTCCTTCACTATCTGTAACAAGTCCATATTCTCCTGGCCTGGTTGAAACAGATGTGCCATTCATGGTAGCATAAGATGTTGCATTTTTCTCCGCAAGTTCAATCTGATACATTAATTCAGCCAGTGAGCAGACTGCCTTTTTGATACGCTTCCGCGAACGTTCATTTGCTGGCAGTCCGTCCACCAACCTATCAGATGTCATTAAATCTATAAATTCACTGGCTCGCTCTGCAAGTCTCGGAAAGTCGGTTTCTGGCACAACATTGCCGAATGATTCTGTATAGAATTTATAATCTGCATAAGCCATGCCAGTTACCTCCTACATTTGTCATTTTGCTGTTACAGTCGCATGCCCAGCACTTAGTGCTTTATATGTACTGTCACATTCAACCACTGTGATCACCTGTCCTGTTGCTGCTGTAATGTCGGATTCGCCATCCCATGCACTCCAGTTCTTCACATTCTGTCCGTAGTCTACGGCTGTCTCAGATGATGCAACTTTGTACTTATATACATTTCCTGCGCTTACTTTTTCCGGAGTAACAGTCACTTTTGTATCTCCGCTCTTACTTCCTGCTGCAGAGTTTACAGTGAGAGTCCCAAGCGTCTGAGTTGTGTTGATGGTTCCAACAGCAATAGCATCAATGTACTCTGCAAAGAGGGTAAGTCCCATGATTGCGAATGCCTCTGACACTGCTGTGTGGTAGTTGCCCTGTGTGTGGAATCCGATCAGATTCGTTTCACCAGATACAGTGTATACAAGTCCTGCTCTTGCGAAATCAGATTCGTTCGGGTCTACGTAATAAAGAACGATGTTCTCCACAGGTGTAGCAATAACTGTTCCTCTCGGGATCTCGCTGTCGGACAGAAGGAAGATTGTATTAAATCCGAGGAAGTCTTTCATATACTGGAATCCGAACTTGTTCTGAATAGTGATATCAGCTGCACCGATATACTCATACACATCCAGGATATTCACAAATCCAACAACGCCAGTCACATTTCTGTGCATCTGCTTAAATTTGTTTTCTACACGGCCCTTGGCCATTGCCAGAGCCATCTGGAAAGTGATCTCTGTAAATGTGAGGGTACCGGTTTTCAGATAGTTGTAAAATCTTTCGGTAACATTGGTCTGAAGCTGGAAAAGGAATTCATCATCCGTCATCTGAACGGCGTTCTCGTAACCGTGATCCTTGATTGCTTCGATAGATACAGCCTTTGCGTACTTCTCAATAGTCATTTCTGCATATGGCTTTTCTTTTACAACGAATTTGCTGTACGGGATTTCCTCACCCTCACCAACATTTCCGCTCTGTAAAGTACCCTCTGCGTACTTAGACTTGAGTACAGCACCCGGCTGTTTTTTGATAGGTCTCATGATACCCAGAATGTCACGTAAGTGCTGCCAGTTTCTCTCGAATCTGGTAACAAAATCAATCTCACGTGCTGTGACCTGAATATCATTAGTCATAATAAGATTTGCTTTTGCTGCCATATAAAAAATCCTTTCTACCCATAATTATTAAGGTATTGGGTTAGCGACTATACTCTGGCGTATAGTCGGTGTAAAAAAAATCACTGGAATAACTGGATATTCTGAGCAATTGCAGCCTGTCTTTCGGACGGGTCTTTGATTGCTTCGATATCTTTCTTTGTCATGTTCCCCGGTGTCTGCTGCTGTCTGACATGTGTTGTAAATCTTGCTTGATTCTGTTGAGCCTGCTGCTGAGATTCATCCACGAAAGCGGATGCGTCAGACTGCTTCATCTGTTCAATCAGGTCATTCAGTCCAAGAATCTTGCCATCTTTCAGCTTTAATCCAGCTTCTTTGATATCCGCCATAACTGACTTCTTAGCCGCTTCACTGGAAAACTTAACATCATCAAGTGCTGCTTTCAGTGCGTCTGAGAAATCGCGGTCATAGATTTTTGCATTGAATTCTTTCTCTGCATCTTCGGCCTTCTTTTTCCATCCAGCAATCTCTGTCTGGATATTTGCCGGGTCGATACCGTCAAAACCTTTTAAGGTCTCTTCTGCTGTCTCAGCACGTTCTTTCCAGCTGTCACGTTCTCCCTCAACTTTTGACAGGGTTTTTGCCACTTCTTTAGCATTTTTATAATGCTCAGAGAGTGCTTTCTTTACATCTGCCTGTTTGTCTTCCGGGATCTCAATTCCAAATGATTTAAGAGTGTCAATAAGTTTCTGCATAATATCCTCCTGGTCGTGTTTATTGACCTGCCGCCGCAGGTAAATGGATTAAGCCAGTTTGACCACTGGCAAGGTAATGGGAAAGATAGGAATTGAACCTATAGTGTTTACCGCAAGGGAACGGATTTACAGTCCGCCGCAACACCGCCAATCGTTGCCGCTTTCCCATAACCCGGACATCCGGGTTAGCAAGGTATTTATCGTGTTATGCCTACCACTATCCGACTTTCACGGAAAAGGATATTACTCCTTTGTTGAAACGTAAAAACTTAATCCATAAGGAGGTGACGCCAGTAAGCTACCAACTGGCAAATGGATGTGTCGGAAATTGCACCCGCTTTTCAACCTCCAGGTTCCGCTCGAACCTGTTTCTATTAAGGACACACCCACAAAGAAAGGAGGAGAAAGTTAATGAAGAAGAAAGCAAAAACTCTCAGCCAACAAGCCCATGCAAGGTCACCAATCCTTGCAAGATTATATTAGCATATTCTTCAAAAAAAGTTGTCCCCACATTTACTCTAATCAGAGCATATTTCTTAATTTTTCAACGTATCTCTTTACCAGATCACGTTCCTCACGGCACTCTGCATCTTTGGACATATCGCTCATTTCTGTGGTAAGCTCATCCAGGTGTTCTTCCAGGGCGGCAAGCATCTTTCTCTTACATTCCTCAGACTTTCCAGAGCGATAGCTCTGTTTCTGTGTCATATAGTCACTGTAGGTATCTCGTCCATCAGAGCGGCTGTAATGTCCTCTTCCGGTTCCATAGTTGCGACTTTCATCGCCGTAAGAGCTGCCACGGTCATAGTCTGGGTACATCATTCTCCCATCACCACGACTGTATCTCCCCATGCTGTCACGTTTGCGTCCGCGTTCGCTGTACTGGTCGCCATATCCGCTTTTCATCTCATCAAGAACAGCATTGTAATACTCGGCTTTTTTGTCCCAATATTCGGTGTTCTTAATGTCCTTGTACATGTCAATCAGCTTATATGTCATTTCAAGGTTTCCGGTAGTCAGTCCGTTGTCCGCAATTTTTGAAAGCTCGTCTTCGATTCTTGCGCATAAGTCTTTAATATCTCTCATAGCTTCGGCACCTCCTTACGCTTCCCTTGTTATAACAATATTTGCATTTGCAACGGAAACAGCCTGGTCGCTTGTATTTTCTACTGCAATATTAACGCAACATCCACGAGGTACATCCACATACATTCCGGCAGATACATTATTATACTGATCCACCGCCGCCGGGGTAGAAATCATCTGAGAAGAAAGAACCGGCTCCCCGGAGATTGCCAGAGCCAGAGAGATAGCACCAGCTGTACCACCTGTCGGAACCGCGATATTTCCAGAAAAATCAACAAAAAATCTTGCCTTGCACTGGTTTGTCAACCCTCTAAGGGTAACAATTCCGCTGCCCTCCCGGTGCTGAATACAGTTAGATCCTTTCACCGCTGTATTCGTAAAAATCACATTGCCATTTGCAGCCACTTCCTGAGCCGCTACGTTTACATATTCTGCCATGTTTATTTTCTCCTTTCATATCACAAAAGGACAGGTTTTCAGCCTGCCCCTCTGTGTAATACGGCATAAGCCGACATTCGACTCAATCGAAAGATACTCTCGATATGAAGTTATCAGCAATTGCATCCGGTATTGCAGCCGCATCCATAATATGTGTTCGGGTTAGGAACCTGATATGCCGGAATCGGTGCCGGATTAATTGCGTTGATCAACTGCTGTGTCTGCGCACTCATTGCGGTTGTCAGCAATGCAGACTGGCGATCCTGGGATGCAGCGCGTCTGAGATCATTGTTTTCAGCCTGGAGGGAAGAAATCTTCTCGTTGCACAGGTAGTCCAGAATAGCTCTGGTTCCGGCGTTCTGGCTGTCGATAATGTCTCTGGTGTTGCTGTTCATGGTGTTCTGCAATGCACAGGTGTTCTGTGCCATATTGTAGTTCACACCCTGGATTGCTTCACGGGTCTCACAGCAGCAATTAGCAAGCTGTGTCTGGAGCGCGTTTGTGTTCTGCATATTGGCTACGGTATCAGCGTTAATGGCCTGCTGAATGCCAAAGCCAGTCTGCATGATGTTCGTGTTAATGCCGTTGAATCCGGTAAGCATACCGTTGTTCATGGCGTAGAAGCCATCACACAGGCCGTTGGTAATTCCGTCAAGTTTACTAACGATTCCCTGATTGTCGAAGCCACGCTGGATTGCGCTATCGGTGTAAGCACTTCCGGTAGAACCGTTTCCACCATTGCCCCATCCATTGTTACCCCATCCGCAGAATACAAACAGAAACAGGATAATAATCCACCATGCGCCGTCGCCGCCCCACATGCCATCGTTGTCACGATTTCCGCCTGTAGCCGCAGCAATATCTGCTAAACTGTAATTTCCATCCATAGTTGTATACTCCTTTTTGTGTATTTACATCAATCTGGCCAGATTGTAATGTACTATTTCATTCCTTTCAGCATATTTTGGAACTGTCCTGCCATCTGCTGAACCTGGTTGAGCTGCTGTTGAGAAATACGCCCAGACTGAAGCATTTTCTGTACCTCCGCCCGGGGATCTCCCTTAAAATTCTGTTTAAACTGCATAAACTGCTGTATCATCTGCATTGGTCCGTTACCCTGCGGCATTCCACCACCAAGGGCATTAAATAATGGATTACTCATCTGCATTTCCTCCCTTGTTTCCTGATTCTGGTACGGTATTAGGTCGAACAGGCTCAGGAAATGAATTTAATCGGTTTATGATAGCTTCGTATTTGCCTTTTAAATCGTCATATTCCTGCCGAGTGACATATTTATTGTCTGGTTCTTGAACAGGCTGTTTAGGCGGCGTTTGAGTGTTTATCTCGTGATATTCAAACGTCCGCAGAGGTTGCGGCATACCGGAAACATCCGTGGACTTTATATAGAATTTCTCCGACTCTGAATCCATTAGTAAAACGCTTGTCCCGGGCGCTACCAGATATGATTTTGCACCGACTTCACCAGATACCCACAGGATACCGTTATTATTCTGCTGTGGCTGCTGTACTGGTTGAGTTGGCATCTGGACAGGCTGCTGGAATTGATTCATCTGTCCTGGAACACCAAAACTATATTGATAAGGATTGTTATATAATGCCATCTTACGCACCACCTTTCTGATTATATTTTGGCATAAAAAAAGAACCGGAAACAGTTCGTTTCTGGCTCTAATTAGTGTCTAAAAAGTATCAACATACTTTAATTATTTTATTATTCACTCGGCGGCTCAACCGCTTTGCCGTAGATATGCTCACGTTCATTTGTTCGGCGCAGTATTCGAGCGTATATTCCTTGCATCTCAGCCGGAACAATCTTTCTTCGTCTGGTGTGAAATTACACTCTATCAAGAACCGATCTATATCTTTCTTCGTGAATACATATAACTTCATGAGCATACCCCTTATTAATGCAATTAACGCTGATTCTGCGCAAGATAATTTGTAAGCTTCTGTTTTGTTTTTTTTAATTCTTCCACATTGTTTCCGCTGATCTGACTGTCCAGCATGGTCGACAGCACTTCCAGAATTAATGAATCACGTTCTGCGATTCTCTGAAGACTTTCATAATCTCGCTTGTCATGTTCTTCCAGTGTCTCTACTCGCTTATTAAGTCGAAACGCTGGTGTAATCCATTTAAAGATTACAGCCGCTGCCCCTCCGACAATAGACACCCCTCCGCAGATTGAGAGAAACATTTGTACAAATTCTGATATGCTCATTTGGCTACTCCCTTTCCCAGTAGTATACAGGGATCTCATTACCACTATCCCATGTATCGTAGAATTTACCGTCCTGTACCGTCACCACATGGCCATCTATGCAAAGAATGTACGTGCCTGTCGGATGATCTGCACAGAAGTCATTCACCGTATAGATATACCGCTCCGACTGCTCCACTAGCTTTCTATGGAATCCTTGCTTTGCCAGGTATGAACCCCATACGTAATTTGCACTCGGCATATCTGATAAGGCACACGCTTGTACCATCAATCCGGTAAACACCGTTTCCCAGTCAAGGTCTAAAGCCTTACATATCGCCCGGACAGCACAGTCGCCTACACGCTGTCCTCTTACCGGATTTGGATTGAAATACACCCATCTATCCATAGTTACCTCACTTTGCTCTCATAAATCTTTTTGCCCCTGCATTTGCCCTGGACTGCTGCTTATATCCAAAGTCTGCTACCTTGTTGCGGTAATATTGTGCTGCAAGATTGTTTTCCTCGCAGAATTTATTATACTCCTTATTCTGTTCAGTCAGCCGAAACGCCATTCGATCATATTCCGATCTTAGTTTTTCTTTTTCAGAGTCTGGTATATCGTCTGAGTTGATTTCTTCATTCTTCATTATCAGCTGACGCTTGGTTGCTCTAATAGAACGCTCCATTGCTCGCTGCTTCTGTGTATCTTCATAGGTCTTTTTATTCTCCTCAGAATCAATCTTGTGTTCGTCCGCCCAGGGATTCCGCAATCCTTTCGTCCATGGTTGGTGAGAGTGACGGCAATTATAACCATGCAGTCCATGTGGATCCCGAACAGTCCCTTGTCCAGTGTTCGGATTGATATCGTATCCGGTACTATCAAAAAGATTAGGATACCCAGGTTCTGATCCAACTATCGAGTAAGGCTTCCCTTGCCAGGATGAATGATCTCCGCAAGGCGGCTGTCCTTTTTGTGCTGTTCTGGCTCCCAGGTGAGCCGATACAAGAACATAATTTGTCTTTGCCTGGACAATGTACTGATTAGTGATCTGTGCCGCTGTCTGGTTCATGCTCGTCACTGCACAGCACCTCACAGCTGCTTCAAGAGTTCTTTTTGCACCGCTTGTTGGATAATCCACCATGATTCCTTTTTTAGCATAATTGTCCAGCACATCACAAATTGCAGATGTGTAGGATTGCACGCCGGAAGTAACACGGATTTCGGCTTTATCCAGCAGATTAATTAGATCACGCTGAGACTGGTCAAGTGTGGTCTTTGTCAGATTAGATAGCTCGCCCAGCGTCTTTTTAAACTCAGCGTCCATAACGGCAATTACTTCCGGATTTTCCAGGGGTGGGGTGATGTTCTCGTCAATACCTAACAGGATGTCCTTGTCATTATCCCAGGAAGTCATCACGGCATTTTGCAGGATCCGTCTAAGCTCTGGCTGTGTCATTTTTGTAAGCTTCTGCAATTTCTGTTCAATCTTCGCTCTGCTTTCTCCCATTTGTGTGAGTTTCCAGATGAGCCGATCAGCTGTGGCAGTCATGCCGCCAGTCTGAAGAATACGCCTGGAGATGTCAGTCATTATAAAATCTTCTAGTTCCTGGTAAATCGCAAGGATCCTTTTTTCTTTGCCGTGGAAATACTCTGGTGGAAGCATTATTTACCACCTGCCGTTCTTTTTACCAGCCTTGTCCAGTCCGGTAAATGCTGTGCTTTTGCTCTTTCAAACCATTCTGCCCCTGCTTCTGGATGTGGTGCTTTGCTATATTGCAATCTCCTTCCGGTTGGGCTTTTGCTTGGTGGTGACATCCATCCAATGATATTCCCCTGTGCATCTTTCTTTGGGATGTTCGGGCCGTACACCTCACCCATGTACAAATAATGAGCATAAGGCACGTTTCTGTTTCCCCACTTTATTTCTCCACCGTCAATCCCCTGTGGGAATGATACACTTTCCACCAATGCTCCCTGTTGGAATGGCATAAGTGGGATGCAGTCTTCTACGATTTGCTCATTCAATTTCTTCTGAGCTTCTTTCAAATTGCTGTCAATTCGCTTTGTATCAAATTTGATATGTACATTTCCAACATGATTATTGATCTTCATAGGCTATTCATCCCCAAATAATCCACTTATTTTATTTTCCTTATTCGCTTCATCCGCGAGAGCTTTCGCGTCCTCTTCGCTGAATCCTTCAAATTTCACCAGATAGTACCAGAACGGAACTCTTCCGGTATTTACATAGCTAAGCCAAGTCTGCTTATCCTCTGCAAAAGAATATGTGATGTCTCCGAAATCATAGTTAATCTCATAGGCCCCCACCGGTGCAAGTCCGTATAGATCAGCGTGGACATTCAGCGCGTAGATTACTTGATCTAAACAGGATTCCAGTTTATCTCTTACATCCTTGATAAACTGTATTGTCCTCTGCTGTTCCGCTTCTACCCCTGTAGCTGTCTGTATGCCGCTTGTTTCGTTAAAAACGAAATATCCATTGGAGAATCCAATCTTGTACCCCAACTGGCTTAAAAGGGCATTTATGCCGCTTATACGGGTATCTGTGTTGAGTATCGGATTTATTTCTTGATAAAATTCCTTTTCATCCTGTCCGAATACATTTTTTACATAATCTGGCAAACTCATTTCTGAGCATCTGTGTTCCATTGCCTGTGGCGTCATGGCAGAGACTGGCGATCCGCTTGGCATCAGCAGTCTGTCATCTGCCAAAACAGTTCGCTTAGAATCAAGAATTTCCTTTGCGTTCCGGCTGTATGCAATATCCAGGTCTTTCAGCTCTTCAATTGCTTCTGCAAATATCGGAAGTCCAAGTGGCGTACTGATATCTACATTGTTTGCCTGTGGCGTCCGAAGCACTCCGTACAACGGCCCTTCCAGCTTCTCTCCGTTTGCTTTGAGAATAGGTGGCGTATCTTCCATAAGGTCGGCCCATTTGGTCTGTTTAAGGTCGATCCTATCGCCGATGCTCTGAGGAGATTTTGACACATAAGCCCTATTAGAAACATAGTATGGATAGGTCGTTACTCCGTCCACAGTAGTCTCGACAAACCGATGATATTCAAGCCTTGTATAGTATTTCCGCCCGACAGTATAAGAATCCTTAAATATAATTCCTTTGATTTCCTGATTGTCGTAATCCACAATCATCACGTCTGCCGGGGTAAATACGTCAAGGCTCTCACCATTCGGCTTAATGAACACTGTTCCATAGGCACAGCCATATTCTACCCAGTGGCGAATCTGAAAATATACTTTGTCAATCTGTTCCTGTAGCCACGTAGCCCTTGCGGAACCGTCTATCTGGATGCCGATCGCCAGCGTTGCGAGCCGTGCTGTCTCTGAACAGACAGATTTCGCAAAATTAATCGTCTTGATATTGTTCTTATCATCTAACCATTCCGGCGCACCCCTATAGATGTTCGCACACCGGTTAATCAATGATTCCATCTCTGGAAATTCTGCTGCCTGGATGTTGAAATCCTCTTCGGCTTGTTTTTTGAATATCATGTTAAACCACCTTTTTAGTGTTGTTATAAGTCCCATTATGCACTGTTACCTCGTCTCCTCCACAATGACTCTGAGCCATACCGGACAGAATCTATTAAATGATTATCCTTGTCCGGATATCCACTGCAAATATTTCCGTCTTTGTCGCGTTCGTATTCATACTTCTTGAACTCCTTACAAGCATTTGGCGTTCTTTTTGGATCAAATACAAGTTTTCTTCTTTGCAACCACTTCATGGAATACTCAATGCTTCCCGGCCCTTTGATTGCTCCTCTTGCTGGGAGTCCTGAGTCTCTATAATCATTGATTGATTTAGGTTCGGCAGAATCGCAAGTAATTTCGTAATCATCATACTGTCTTCGTTTGATTTCATTTGCAGTCCATTCATTTGATTTTTTGTTTTCGTAAATCTCGTCAATGAAATAGATTGTTTCTCTGGCGGAATCGTAATAGATTCTGGAAAAAGCATATTTATCCGGGTACCATCCCCAGTCAACGCCTTGATAAATTCTATCAAAGTGGCTAATTTCTTCGTCTGTGATAGTCCTTTCTTCGATGTATTCAAAGATATTTCCGCCATTTCCGTTGGCGTGTCCAAGATACTCGTTGTCGTAAGCATCTGGATTGACTTCCTTTAGATGTTCTGCATCTGCAAGAAAAACATCTCCAAGCCATTCCTGTTCGATTCCTAAGTCAAGGTAAGTGCTATGCACAACCATTACATTTTCATCTTTTTCTTCTGCTTCTACTGTATATTCATTCGCCCAGTTGTTTTTACTTCTTGGCGGATTAAAAGATTTAAACTTATATGCTTCATTACCACCACGAATGGCAGACTGCTGAATATTTCGGATTTCTTCCGGGTTCGAAAATTGATCTAATTCTTCAAACCAGACTATTCCGATATACCCGAATTCTGGCTTGATAGACTTAATCTTTAATGGATCGTCAGCACCACGAAAGTAAATCTTCTGTCCAGTAGGCTTATACGTAATCTCCATAGGAGATACCTTGCACACAAATTCCTCATTTAGATTTAACTTATCAATTGCCCATTTCATCTGCGCATAAACAGAATCTTTAATAGTGTTTCCAACTTTTCGCAGAATCAGAGCGTGCATATTCGGATTATTCTTTAACAGCTCCGGTATAATTAGAGATATGGTTGAGGACTTCATGGAACCTCGTCCGCCAGGAAGAATGTACTCGCTATGTTTCTTTGCTCGAATATCCCTAATCATTTTATGAAATACATCCGGGACAATATTCAGATCAATATGGTATTCACCTTGCAATCTGGCTTTTTCTTCTGCTTTCCGCTGTTCTTCTCTGGCTTCTTTTATAGCAAGCGTTTTCTCCAGATCATTCATGGATTTCAGCTGATCGGAGAAGTCCGGGGCAAATCCGAATGAATCAGTTAGCTCACCTCTTGCGATCATGGAGCGGCGTTGCTGAATTTCTGCCAGAGACATAATATCGGTTCCTTTTTGCTTTTCAATGAGGGACTGCTTTTCGGCTATATATGCAGAAATCGTAGGTTTCCGTAAGTTCTCTCGCCCTATTACATCAGCGCTTTTAGGCGCGTATCCTGCTTTCCTTGCGGCATCAGATGCATTCCCGCCATTCTTTATATATTCATCTGCAAACGCTTTCTGCTTCGGCGTTAAGTCCATCTAATCACCTCTGTCTATCCTCATTTTCTGACTGCCTCCCATATTTCTTTTAGGCACATGACCACATCATACTGAGACGCAGTTCGGAGTATTTCGTAATCACAATCTTTCCATTCGCCTCGCTTCGTTGGTCTGAACACTGGTGTTGATATGATTGTGACTGTAATGAGCCGTCCCTGTTCATGACTGTAAAATTGTGATGTTCCAATTTTTATAATCAATCCAGTGGATAATATAGCTTTTTGAAGTTTTCTTGATACTGCTTTTAAATTCGCCACATTATCACCTCACAAAAAATCTGCCATATACGGTGCATAGTTATAGATATATACTATAGTACCACATATGGCAGAAAAATTTGTCCCCACATTTTAATATTAATTATAGTATTATATTTCTCTTAGTTTCCTTAGAGTATCATAAAACATAGCCATTGCCTTGCGCTTGTATGCGTAGAAATCGTCTCGCTTTGCTGGTATGTACTTTGTCTTCATGATACGGTCATAAGACTTGTTTGTTACAATAGATTCGTACACCAGAAGTTCAATCCCTGGAGGACAAGAGCTTATGCAGCAATGTAAAATATCATGTCTCTGCTCTGGTGTAGCTTTCTGGCATATATCCTTTAAACGGTTAATGTCTTCTGGATATACGCCGAAATCAACAAGTGACTTTTGCCTGGTACGCATATCATCACTCCTTTTTATGTACAGTTCCACATTCCAATCAAGCACACGACATACATTGCAGAATAAAATACCGTAAATGATATATCATTCTTAGCAGCTGCTTTATGGGCTTTTACCATTGCGTAGAGTGCAATTAAAAAATTAATAATTATTCCTGTTACTTTTGACTCAAGCATATTATCACTCCTTTTAATACTATTTGTGCTTGCCACCTAAGCACGCTGCCAAAAGAAGTATGCAGAATGCTCCAAACAGTGTGCCTAATGCGAATGCTATTAATATGTCAATCATTGTTCTTCATCTCCTCCAATTTCCTTGCAGTTTTTCTATAATCTCTATTTGCTGACCGGAACATCATCAGAAGAATTTCAGATACAGGTCTTGTTCTGTATCTCCTCACTGCTCTCTTGATGCATGAAAGCTCACTTCCGTCTGGTATGTAAACCCCTACAGAATACGGAATTTCCAGAGATATTTTTGCATATACATCTTGCGGCATAACTAAATAGTTGAAATCGCCAATGAAATTTAACCCGTGTCCAGATTTGAAATCTTCAACAGACGACTTAATTTCATAGCAGTAGCAATCCGCTTTTTCTATTCCAGAAACGCTATTATTTGCTGGAACAAATTTCATGTAGTCCACTCTGATTGCATGATCTGTATAGTAATCAAATGTAACTTCTCGTGCCCAATAAATACGTGGATCATTATGCGGATTAATTTTCTTTTCAACCATGGCTGATAATTTTGCCGTAATCTCAGGTCTTGTCATTTCCCAGCTCCTCCAACTTCTTCTCAGCTTCCTCACGGGTAAGGAAATATCCCTCATCAAGTTCACCTGCAAATGTGCATAATGCAAAGCCACTTGCGTTTTCAAAATCAATCTCCACTCTGTTAAAATTGTAAATTCTAAAACTATTTACAATCAGTGTTTCAACAATTCCATTGTCAATGCAATACAGAACATCTCCAACCTTACACGGCAGTCTCACCAACAAGCCCTGTTCTTCTAAGTCTTCAAATTTTGCAAGACGATTAACCATAGCTTTTAATCTGTCACAATCTCCTGTTCCTTTTGAACAATTATCGCAATAGCAACTGCATATGAATCCGGGACTATTGTTGTACGTGATTCCGCTAATTTCTCTTTTTGTTAATCTCTCCATCTACTTCACCCCTTAAAACTTTACATCGTCTAAAGTTATATAAATCGCATGAGGAATAAAACAAATAATCATCACAATATATTTCAACAATATCAAGGGTAGTGTTGCCATCATACAAAGTACACACCAAATACACGCCCATTTATTCCTCTTCCACCAATCAACAGGAGTACCGTTTATATCCCCGTTTTCATCTTCTAACGCTCTTACAGCAATTCTACTTATTGCAATCATCTACTTCACCTCACTCATCTGGCTTTCTACGGTATCTGCAAGTAACTTCAAAGACTCAATAAACGTATCTGTCAGTGCTATTCTGCTCGGTTTTTTCGCATATGCTCTAACGAGGCTTATTGCCTCTTCGAGCTTCTTTTCATCCATAGCTACGTCTGACGCTTCTACTAATTTATACAACGGCGCAATCCCGGCATTTCTTGTCATTTCTTTGTTATATTCGTAAAACTTTAATATGTCCGGTATCTGCTGTTCTTCAAAAGGATATGGATATGCTTCTTTTCCGCCGCACCATCTGTATCCCTGTCTCTTTGCTTCTTTCAGAACGCTTTCATACTCTTCCTGTGTTCTGACTAATACACATTTATTTGCTAAATTAATCATTAACATTTCCTCCTGTAATCTCATCAATGCAATCGTTCCATCCGTCGCGATAATCATCATTTGCGAATTTATAGCTATTTTCATAAGTCAATTTTTTTTTGGAAATACTTTCTTCATCAGCGTCCAAATCCGACAGAAGGGTATTCACAATATCCAGGGCACTTCCCGGAAGCCCAGCCTTATACTGGGTCTGCCTTTCAAGCTGTTGTTTATACTGCTCAAGACGTTTTCTCACTCTGCTCATGTTTTTCCTCCCAGCTGCTACATTCTTTACAGCGCATCTTGCTACTACATAAAGTACCTTTTATCATCGACAGCCTCGGACAGGTTGGATGAACATATACGATCAGCTCACCCACTCTGCCAGTACTATGTTTACAGGTTTTGTATTTTGGTTTATCCATTTTCAATCTCCTTCCTATGCAAATCTTAGCTGTCCTGTAGTTTCTTCCTTCATCCGATCAGTCCTGCAAATAGGATTTCTGGTGGCCACGCATAGCTCTGGAAGATTGCTTTTTACCAAGGCTGCCGGTATCGGCGGACACACTGCATTCCCACATCTCCGTACTTGCTCGCTTCTTGGGTATATCTTTCCAGTGTAATCACGATCAATTACATAATCATCTGGAAATCCCTGACAGCCGTACAGCTCACTTGGTTCCAACATTCTCAGCCCTATATCCACAATCTGATATTCTGTACCATCAATTACAACTAATCCAAAACGATCCTGTACAGTTATGGTATCAAGCGGTTCTTTTACATCTTGTCCTGTCCCAGCTCCGTAATATTTTATCAGGAAGGCTCTAACCTCTCCAAAGTGACCACCACCTGCTGTAATTGTTGGCAACGGCTGACGAATATCTCTGCCATCATAATGATTATTCAGCTGAATCAGATTTGCAGTTACTACGCTGTTGTGATCCCATGATGTAACAGTGGGAAGTGGATTCTCTACGCTTTCCCCAGCGCCTTTATATCCGCCATCATAATATTTGTGCAAAAACGATGTAACCAGACCATATCTATTCGAGCCATCAACAGTCATAACTGGGTCAACTATGGCCTGTCCCCTAACTTCATCCTTTGTAGTTTCAGAATGGTACTGAATCAATGTAGGAGCTATAATCCCATATCCATGCTTCCCTGTTATGGTTGGCATTGGTTCCCTGATATCATTAGGTCTTCTCTCACCGCCATGATTGCACTGAATGATAAACGGCTCTGGATTCTCAAGAACAAACTTTTTCAGCCCTCTTGCAATTCGCGCCATTGTCTTTGGTGCAAGCGGTCTCACTGCACGAATACCGTACTTTTCCTTAATCTGCTCAGATGTATCGAAAATCGAAGGGCATGGTCTGCTGAAATCTATCTGGGTATATGCACCGACATAAGGTTTTAGGCTGCCATTCTTCACCAGCTTGCTATCTGCTGGTCCGTGTGTCGGTTCCGGCCATGTAATCGGCTTGCCATCACACCGCGCAATTAGGAAGAATCTCTTCCGCATAGTCGGTGCTCCATAATCTGCTGCTACCAGCTCTTGAAACTGCACCTCGTAGCCAAGATCTGTAAGCTGCTGCACAAATTTCTCAAATGTCTTTCCCTGCTTGGTCTTGATCGGATGTTTTCTCCTGTTAAGTGGTCCCCAGGTTTTAAATTCTTCTACGTTCTCTAACATTATTACCCTGGGTCTTACAAGCCCCGCCCATCGGCAGGCTACCCAGGCAAGGCCCCGGATGAATTTATCCTTTGGTTTTCCGCCTTTTGCTTTTGAAAAATGTTTGCAATCCGGGGAAAACCACGCAAGTCCTACTGGGTGTCCGTTACAGGCTTCTATTGGATCCACCTGCCATACATCCTCGCAGTAATGCATTGTGTTAGGATGGTTGGTTTTGTGCATCCGTATAGCTTCAGGATCATGGTTGATTGCTATGTCAACGCTATATCCAGTTGCAAGTTCAATGCCTGTGGAAGCACCGCCACCGCCTGCAAAATTATCAACGATTAATTCTCCATGTATCATGGCATTACCTCCGGGAAATTTACTTCGAACGATAACTGCGTATCAGCGTAATTCATCCACAAGCACTCTTCTCTTTTAGCTCCGCCCTCGGCCTGTGCCTCCTTTTTTATTTTGGTCCAGCCTTTAAGCGCGGAATTATATAAATCATTTTCATAACCGCTTATCATTACCGGGCCAGGATGACGCATCAACACATCCAGCATCTCCAAGTGATCGTTGTCTGTCATTTCATATTTGTACAAATATTTCTTTCTGGTGCTGTGCAAATATGGAGGATCTGCATAGATGAATACATCTGATGTGTTATATCGTTTAATAAGTTCTATCGCAGGAAGGTTCTCAATCTGAACGCCTCTCATCCTCTCTGATGCCGGAATAATAATATCTGGATACTCTGCCCATGCTTTTGCTGGGTTCGGGCTGTTTGATTGTTGCCCGCTCTTAAATCCATTGTGGTACAGATTCGCACAACCAAATCCTTGCCAGCATCTTACGCAAAATCGTCTGGCCCTTTCAATTTCATTTTCTGATTCCTGATAAGCCAGATCATATTCTTCTCTGCTATACGGGGTAAGCTCTATCAACCGCTTTAATTCATGTGGATTATCTCTCAGCACCCGGAAAAAATTTACTACCTCGCCATGCAGATCATTTACCGTTTCTATGTGGGAACGAGGTTTATTTAATAAAACTGATAGGCTGCCTGCATATGGTTCTAGGTACACACTATGTTTCGGCATATTATTAACAATCCATCGAGCCAATCGGCATTTCGCTCCCGGATATTTCAAAACCTGTTTCATCTTTTCAAGAAGCCCGGTGCACCCTTACGTCAGCTGAAGGCAGGCTCCTTTCATTTAGTCATTAATACGAAATCTTAAATCTAAGTTCAATTCCTCTTTGATTGAATTTCTATAATCTTCCCAGGTCGCCATATCATCCATCAGATAATCAGCCCCCCTGTCCATGCCGTCCATGAATTTCTGGCAGCGCTTCTGTCCAAAGCCAAAATCATCATGCAGGACGGCAATTCCAAGGATTGTAAATGTATCAAGTGTCATTTCTTTGATCTTCTGAGCTGCCTTGTCCAGATCCTTACTGGCAAGTGATGTATGTATTCCAGTAATCCCACGAAATTTTACTTCTCTTTCCAGGGCTTCTATACCGCCGTCCCTTACGATTCTGAGCGCCAGGTCAAGTCCATCCTCTCTACCGCGCTCATACTCTTTTATTTTGTTCATTGGTTTTCTCCTTGTTCAGATTCTTAGCTTTCTTATGCATCTTTTCCAGATAATCTGCATAGGCTTTAAGCATGTGATCCACGAAACCATTACTGTTATATTTTTCAGATACAATATGAATCTGCTCAACAACCTGCTGCCAGTATTCGTCTCTTTCTTCAATTCCGGCAGTCTGAAGAACCAGTTCCGGGAAGTCGATTTGCAAGAATTTAATGGTGTTCGGTATCTGTTCGTGCTTCACTCTCATAGTTATGCACCCTCTTCCACCTCAAAGCTCTGTTCAAGAAGTCGCTCGTTATCCTTGCTAAATGCCTTGATATAGCTCTGTTTTATTGGACGAATAAAATGTATACCGTTAGCCGATTTTGCCCGAGAAACAGCCACGTAGAACTGTCCAGGATCCCAACAACAAGGATCAATGTTGATTTTCTCAAAAGTCTGTCCCTGTGATTTATGAATGCTGATTGCCCATGCAAGTTTTACCGGGAACTGGGAGAACGAACCAACCTTTTTACGGACAATCTTCTCTTTTACGACTTTCTGTCCGTCTTTTTCCTGCTCTGATTCCTCAATGACCTGCTTCTCAATGTCTTTGCTATATCTGTACAGGTTAACGGTCTTTCCCTTGTCAGTCTTGATAACTAGATAGGATTCTTCAAACTCTCCATTGTCCACAATTCTCTGGATAATACCAACTGTTCCATTGACGTACTTCCCGGACAAATCATTGACGGTAATCATTACCTTTGCGCCAATGTTGAGAGTTAGATCTTCCCGGGCAAATGCAATATTTTTGATATCTGCCGATGTCAAATCTCCGTCAACGACTGCATGGAACACTTTTTCGGTCTTTTTATCCAGCTTACTGAGAAAAGTATTATTGATCCGATCAGTTTCAGCATTGGTTCCAACCAGGAAAGGTGCTTCCGGGATAACCTTGTCTGATTCGTTATTTTCCAGATAAGCAATGGATTTTCGGATGTTATTGCCGTACTTAATATCGTTTAGCACATACTTGAATCCCTCGTCATTCTGTCTGCACACCTCATCAAGTTTGATATACTCGAACGACATTTCTTTCCAGTATTCAGACATGAAAGCATATCCATGTTCGTATTTTCCGCCCTTTCCGTAATCGGATCCATACATCCGGCAGAGGATTTTACGATCATCTGTCGTAATTACTGGGGGAAGCTGGTAGAAATCCCCGATCACGATCAGCTGAACGTCTTCTTTATCCTCTCCGTTCAAAAGTCTGTCAACGGCTCTCTCTTCGTTCTCTGTAATAATCGTCTTTGCAATCATATTGAACAGGTCGAACCGACACATGCTGATCTCGTCGATGATAAGAATATCTGCTTCTCTTAACAGCTCGGCTCTTGATTTTACCTTTTTCTTGTAATCCTCAAACTTGATTGAGATATTCAGTGCCCGGTGTACGGTAGTCGCACCGTATCCGATATTATCCGCTGCGATTCCGGTAGTCGCAGACACCAGAACACTTTTTCCTGCTTTTTCTGCTTCGTCAATGAATGTCTGAATAACAGTTGTCTTACCTGTTCCGGCATCTCCTGTAAGGAAAACATTATTGCCAGATAACATAGTGTCTAATGCATACCTCTGTTTTTTATTCAGATCGTCTTTTTTTACCGAAGTTACCAAGATTATTCCTCCTTATGTTTTTCAGAATATTTTTAATTTTCTGATATATTTTACTTTCTTAATAAATAGATAGATATTTTTCTTTCTGTTACCAGAAGTTACCAAAATTTAAAACACGTTGGTAACGCTTCAAACCCTTTATTTATGCGGCTTTCCGGCTTTGGTTACCAAGTTACCGAGTTACCAAGCTTTTTCTATAGGAAAATACAAAATGTATATGACTTTTACACTTATTTTTTTATTCTATATATACATGGTTTTTGGTGGGTAACTTGGGTAACGGGTAACCAGTTAGCTAAATGGCAGGCTTGCAGAGGCATCAACTGGTACAAACTGTTCCTGCTTTTCTTCCAGATCTTCCTCGATTTCTTCGTCAGAAATTCTTATAACGATGTATCTCATTGGCTTCTTGCTTTCTTTCCTTACATAGGTATCTCTTTTTCCACTACATTTAAGAAGGTTTCTATTCATAGCCCATGCGGTGAATGCTTTGCGTGAAAAGCCGTTATTTTTCAACAGATTTTCAAACATTTTCGGATAGAAATACACATATCTATCGCCGTTCTCCTCTGGATTTTCCAGGAATCCCCACTGATCGCAGCTGAATTGTGCGTCAAAGTGCTGTCCGTAGGATGAAAGACTTTCAAGAATAAATTCATAGCACCTCTGCCCCTCTGATACGTCTTTCTTGCGTGTAGGTATGTCCACAACGTCCTCAACCGTCAATTCCTGTCCATCCTTAAATATGAACTCTGTAGCCAGTTTGTCAGCCAGTAAAAGTGTAGATATCGCCATTACCTGCTTTGCCGGAAAATTGAAGCCATCAAATCCTTTTTCGATATCAGCTTTCATTTCTTTAAGCTCATCCGATGTGAACTGTTTAAGGTTCCCAACAAACACTCTCCCGGCAAAACCGTAGTTTTTCATCACAATGCTGTTGATCTCTGCCGGATTCTCATATATGTCTTCGCAGCACTCAATCTCAATGATTCGATTAATAGCTCCGCCAGAGTCCGCAAATTCGGAAATAGGGTTCTCGCCATTGCAAATAGTGACATTGCTCCATGTATTCTCCTTTGCGGCTCCGAGATCCTTATTTGAACGTGCCTTTCCTTTTCCGGAACAGAGATTGTAAATCAGCGTTTCGTAGTTGTCCCGGATATACTGAGAAGCGTTCTTTGAGTCGTCCAGAATCATTGGAAAGTTATTGAGCATGTCCGCCCTTGTCTCTAAGGATGTATCCGTTGATCGGAAGTTTCCAACGTAAGCTCCCGGTGCCGGATTTCCCCAGACAGAAGCGGATATGTTGATTGTTACCGTTTTACCGCCACCTGTCTGTCCGTAGAAATCCACGATAAACGGCAATGCATCAAGCGGTTGTACAAGAACGCTTGCAAATGATGCAGCCAGTGCTATTCGCGGTTCCAATCGTCCACATGATCGTAACTGTTTAGCCAACGTCACCCACTTAAAGTAGTCTCCACTTTCCTGTATACTCTGGAATAGCGTTTTAAAGCGGTATTCGCCGTCAAAAACGATTGAAAGGTCGTAAGGTACAAACACATTGCCATGCCACCCTAACTTGCTTGTAGAGTGCTGTATGTCGATCATATCGGCATTGTACATCTCAACGTCTGCCAGATACTTCACGAGAAGTCTTGCATTCTCTGAGTTGACCTGCACACCAAACCTTGCAAGATTGGTTATTGCTCGGGAAGTCACAATGTCAATTTTGGGAACGGTTATTTCTGTCCAGTATCCATCCCTCTTAAATGCTACAGTAATCTGTTCTTCGCCTGTCTCAATGTTCTTTAGCCGGCGAATCGGCATGATCGGATGGTGGCACACAAGTTCCCTTGCTTTGGATGTCTCAGAAGAAAATATTCCGTTTTCTGTAGCTATCCAGCTGCCGCAAGCCATGTTAGGATATTCTTTTCCAATATTATCCTCATAAAAATTTGTTATATTCTCAACCAGTTGCATAGAACGATTTGCTTTTTCTTCCTTTTCTTTGTCCTGTTCTGCTTTCTGGAATTCTTTTATGAATTCCTCGGCTATGCTTTTTACTCTTACGTTCTTCGCCCTGTCCATCAACTTAAATTTAACTTCCGAACGGTCAATTTTGCTTTTTATCGCAAAAAGTTCTTCGTATAACTGCTTCTGCATAAAATCATTTGCTTGCAAATTTTCAATATTTTCAAGAATGTTTCTCACCTCCTGCCTTAGCTGACAATATTTCATATCTGCTTTTTTCTTTCTCAAGATTAAACTGGCACATATACCACTCTTCTGAATCAGGAGGGAATGTTTTTAGTGCTGTTTCGTACATACGAATGTTCTTTTCTACCTGTTCGAGTTCGCTAGGATCCTGAGCAGGATTGTATTTTTTTGCTTTGATATCTCGCACTTCGTGTCTGATCTGGTTACGGCTCTTACCTTTTTTAGAGATATAAGTACCGCCCAGCTCAATAAATGCGGTGCTAAAAGAAACGGATTCGTATTGCATCACGAATTCAAACACATCACCGCCAATGCCGCAGCCGAAGCAGTAAAAGGAATCATCGTAGATTTTGCAGGACGCTGACTTTTCCTTGTGAAAAGGACAACATATAAATCCCGCTCTATTTGGCTTCAGCCCATATCTAGAAAGAATCTCCGGCATTTTCACTGACTGTTTGATTTCTTCTTTCGTCATGACAGCAGCTCCACAATTCGCCGTCCGGTTTCTTCCTTTGTACAGAACTCAAACCGGACACCATATTTATCTCTGATCGTACAGAGAGATTTGTATAACTGGCAGCCATCAACAGCCTTGTCAGATATTACAGTCTTTACTTTTTTGCCGTTTACCGTCTTCCAGATGATCTTATGCTTTCTGGGATTTTCCCAGAAATACACATCACCAACAGATTTGATATCTGAGCCATGCTCACAGAGTATAATAAGCTGAATACCCGCCTCACGCGCTCTGATAAGCTCTGCTTTGAATCTTTCGTGTTGCTGGCATACATTTCCGCATAGCTCTTGTAAGTCCTTTTTACGGTCAATACAGAGTTTTGCATTGTCCAATGACTGATAATCTCCACAATACAATTTAGAGCGGAAATACTGCACTCCAAGGCTGTCAAACTGCTGTTGAATCCGTTCCCATTCCGATTTATGTTCCCTTGTGTCAACCTGTATCACCAATCAGATCACATCCCATCAATTAAAAGGAAGCTCGTCCGCTATGCTATCTGGAATATTCATAAAGTCAGTTCCTGCCGAATTAGCTTCCATGATAGCTTCTTCCTTCAGATGATCGTCATAGGCTTTGGTGGTACGCTCTTCCGGAATGTCTGCATCCTTGATTCCTTCAATGCTACGGAACCATGCCAGCTTGTGACGTTTCACTTCTCTTCCGTCGTACCAGTCTTTTTCTGAACGGAAGATACCGCCAATCAGCTTGCCCTTGAACTGCTGCCCGAAGTTATCACCCCATTTGACAGCAAAACCCGGATTTGATTTTTCTACACATGTAATGAATGTTTTAAGGTTACGGACGCCGTAATCTACACTTTCATCAATAACCATGTAATTTGTGCCGGCATTAGGATACTTCTTATCTGGACGGATGTCATTTTCAAACTGCTTCATGAAATAACCGGCCTGTTCATCACTTTCTGCAAAGTCAAACAGAATAACGATCATATTAAGTCCGTTCTGAGACTGACGTTCGGACACCTGCTTAATTACCATCTTGTGTCCGCCAAGTTTAATAGGCTCAAACTCTCCTGCTGCCTGAGTTGTATCATAGCTATTTGGTTTCTGCATTGTCTGTATTTCCTCCTAATTCATAATAATCTCTGATAACCTTGTCCACTTCTGCAAGGTCATTGTCAATAGTCAACGTATCAAACATTCCGATCGGGGACTTGCTTACAGCTCCCTGACTGGACTGTGTGACAAATAAGTGCTTGCCGCTCTCTTCGATACAACGGAGAACGATGGTAAACATACCTTCGATGCAAACCTTTTCGTCCAGAAGCTTTCCAATGGTCTTGGGTTTTACCTCGCCAGAATCATCCTTTTCTTCGTGCATCATGAGGTATACAATTTTGTTCTGCGGTACTTTCGTAACAATGAACTGGATTAACTTCCAGAAATAATCACCAATATCGTTGTACAGAGAGAATACTGCATTACCTTTTCCGGCAGATGCATGTCCCTTCATGAAATGATTTGTGATAAGATAACCAGCATCATCAATCACGATAGACTCTGCTTTTGATGCGATTAAACACTTCATTACCTGCTGGTAATCATCCGTAAACCATCCATCAATCTTTCCCTTGAACGGAAGCGGTTTGTTTAATACTCTGATAAGGTTCCAGTGCTCGTTCTGGCAATTTCTAAGACTTGTACTTTTCCCGGAACCAGATTTTCCAATAATTAATACGGGTGTTGCCATGTTATTCCTCCTTGTCATAAACCACATGCTTACTGCCTTCCAAAATCAGCAAGCTTGCGATATCTTTCATAGAAATGGTTGATTCGTTGTAGATCTCAACCAAGGCGTTGTATGCTTCAGTGGAAACCTTTACAACCGGGTTGTCCTTGTCCGTTGCTGGCTGCTTCTTTCTTGCCGGAATACGGATTTCAAATTCACTCAATGGTATTTTCCTCCTTATATGATTTCTGAGCCGTTAAAAGCCCGTTTAAAGCCTGTACGTAACTTGCTATTGTTCTAGCCTTGTATGATTCCTCTATGGAGTTATCTGTCACTATTGCAAGCTGGGTGTCGATCAATCTAACAATCTCATTAATGCGTTCTTCCATGTTTACACCGCCTTAAAAAAGCAATACACATTGTCAGAACCATCCCCTCTCACCGGATTTTTTTTGCCATTCGAAAATACTCCGCCGGCACAGTGATATTCGAGGTGATTCAAGTACATGTCCGGGTTTTCCCAATCAAGAATGTACGCTTTCCGCCTGTTCAGTTCCCCCAGAAGCTCGTTCACCGTTGTTATCAGTTCCATTGTCGGCAGGAGTTTCAGCTCTATCTGATTCAGCATTTAACGGACACCTCCCATCTATTAAGAGTCTAAGAAGATGTGCTTTCGCAAGCTTATACTGCTCAGCTGACTCTTTTTTAAACATTTCATTTCCAAAATAAATGTAATAATGTCCATCACACTCTTTAAAAGCTTTCCATTTGGAATCCATAACATCTATGTAGCAGCAATGAGTGTGTGCAGTGATATCAAATGAGACAAAAAACTCTGTTTCATTCATTACTCTTAAGCTCAGATCAAAAAGCTCTCTGATTTCTTTCTCAAACATCTTCATCCTCCTATCAAAGTAATGCCAGGTATGTAATCAGTGCAAAAATCAAGCATCCAAGGACTTGAGATACAGCATCTCCCCATATCCAACATGGAAGAAAAGTAAACAGGATTCCGATGATCGCACTGACTACGATATCCTTTCTGTTCTGTCTAGGTGATTTCATTCTTTTCCCTCCCAAAAGAAAAAGTTACATGTTGTATGCAAAGTACCACAGTACATTGCTAAGGATTAACAATACGGCAGTAAAAAGCCATGCACTGAACCACTTTTTTGTCTCTCTTTTGGCTTTTCTCACAATTTCAGAAGCCAAGGAAACCTCAAAATCACTCCATGTAACGTTTTCATTATTGCATTTTGTTGTTTTTTCTTTCATTTTGTTATGTTTACCTCTCTTTTATATTGATTTTTTACGTGGAGAGGTTTACAATTAACCTATCCACTAAGTGCGTTTAGTGGGTACTCGCTCCGGGGCGAGAGCTCCTAACTCTCCCCTGGGGCACTTTACTTTTGTGCTTCAAGTTCAGCCAACGCCGCTTTGCCTTTCCAGATATGTCCTGTCACTTCCCAGATTTTCCTTGGAAAGATTGTAAAGTTTAATCGCAAATTGGTTCTTCCTTTAATGATTTTCCCATTATTGGTTGCAATCCCGATTGGAAGCCATCCATACTGAATCCCGGCTCTTATCGCCGCCGGCTTCATGCCGATTAGCTTAGCAGCGTCCTCAACATTAATCGGCTCGCTGGAAAACTCCGGGACTGCGGTATCTGCCAGGATCCGCGCTACTTCATAAGCGAAATCATGTACTTGGGCTGTAGCAGCCACATATTTTTCAGCGTCCATCATATCAGTCACCCACCTTTATACCTGTACATTTTTCAAATTTCTCAGCATCAAAATTTGGAATTAATTTTACTGTATTTTTATCTTCATCTTCCAGCCCATCCCACCAGATCTGCGCTGATTCTGATTCGTCAAGGACTTTCAAATATCCACCAGTAGTCTTGTATGTTGGATTTTCTTCTTTTTCCTTGTCAGTCATATCCTCTTCATATATCCATTCGACAACGCTTTTCGGAATCTGATTAAGAAGTCGTCTTGCGTTACTGTTCCGCCAGTCTTTGAGCGTCCAATCTGACGGCTTATCAAAAATAAGAATCTTCTGATCTTCTGTACAGAAGCATCCGGAGGATGCGTTTACAATGTTCCAGTCCCCGGTGTTCCAGTTCCCGGTGTTCCAGTTCCCGGTGTTCCAGTTCCCGGTGTTCCTGTTCCCGGTGTTCCTGTTCCCGGTGTTCCTGTTCCCGGTGTTCCAGTCCCCGGTGT